>Ga0206677_10000377_pt1 | contig 41794 bp, 63 predicted proteins | sample M130m12015metaG_FD_155475 | JGI IMG/M metagenome (GOLD analysis project Ga0206677, IMG submission 155475) | Ammonia-oxidizing marine archaeal communities from Monterey Bay, California, United States - M1 30m 12015 | ecosystem: Environmental > Aquatic > Marine > Intertidal zone | place: USA...
GTATACAGTTGAATTTGAACATGATGAAGTCACAGTGACTATCTTAGATGATAATGGTGATTGTCCAGACTTGATTATAAATGCATTTGATGATGTTGTTTATATACGACAGTTTGAAGATGATAATCCAATGCCACAAGCAATTGCAGTTACACCTGCTATGTTTGAAGATCTAATTAATTCACTAAACAGTCCAGAAGGTGCTTTTCGTACTATAACTAAGTCTTAATAGGATGTAGGTTTTTGCTGGTAGGTTTACCACACATGCTTTTGCATATGCTAGGACAGCTGGTTGAACGACTTTGTAATTGACTCTTTAGGGTTTGCATTGTATCAGTTTTCATAACTCCTTCAATGCCTTTGGGATAGAATACTAGATCCTTAGTGTCTAAATCGTTCGCACTCATCCAAACCAAAAACTCATCCCAATCTCTGGTATTGTTTACATAACAACAGGGTCTAAGATATCCATCAGGACTAAGGAATACACTGTGACTGTCTTTGTGTTCTTCGTCCAAACATCTAGGATATATGTTTATTGGTTCGTCATTCGTTCCCATTTATCCCTCCACATTTGTAATTGTTCTGGAAATAGGTATTGAGGCATATCATCTACATTATCAAATGAATATGGTTTCCATCTAGTACTACGTCTAACTTGGAACCTTTCAAATCCTATTTCTTTTGCTAGTTGTCTAGCAGTTTCTGTTTGATGCTGATTGTATGGAAATTCAATCCATTTCCACAGTGTTGTAGGTTTATGTTTCATACTCAACACCTGACTCATAGCATATTCAATATCACTCCATTTGCTACGTTTACGATATATATGGTTTGTATCTTCTAATCCATCTACACTAAACGTAAACAGAACTTTATCGTTTAATTCTAATTCGTGTATCTTATCCCATAACTCTGGTTTAGTATTGCTGGCATTGGTTTCTATTGTAAAACGTTTGCCTTGTTCCACAAACAATTGCATTATTTCTACAATCTTTGGGTGGTATATGGGATCTCCATAACAACCTACAAATTGATATTGCCAGAAGTCTGTTTCATAAGCTAACCAACGCACATAATCGTAATCCATATGTCCGGTATTCCATTGTGGCTTTAGATGCTTTTGATAGTTACGTGGACAACCAGGACAACCCAATGTACAGATAGTTGTTAATTCAATTTCTAAGTTATTATAATTCATTATGTAGTATTTATCATACAAAACATTAACATATGCTTTAATTCTGATAAATACAGTTGTAATTAACACAATTAGAGAAATCAATGAAAACAATATGGGGAATCAATACTGGCACACACGATGCTAGTATAACAGTGTTCGAACAAAGTAGAACAGGTAGTCTTAACATAGAATTTGCCGCACACGCTGAACGTAGCAGTAGAATTAAGAATGATAAACATCTTAATCCAACAGTTATCGGGCAAGCACTAGAGTATGGCGAACCAGATGAAATTTATCACTATGAACATGGATTACTAAAACGTGCAAGACAAGTATGGGCTGGGCAATACGATATAGCATTTAATAGACCAAGTATATCTACACAGTTACAAAAAGTATATCCAGGATTAAACAAACGAATCAAACACAGTAAACATCATCATTCACATGCGGCCGCAGGCTATTACACTTCGCCGTTCTCAGATGCTAATGTTTTAGTATTAGATAGTATTGGTGAGTTTGAAACAGTAAGTATCTGGCAAGGTAACGGTCAATCATTGGATAAGACTTGGAGTCAGGGTTATCCACACAGTATTGGTTTGTGGTACAGTGCAATGACTCAACGTATAGGACTTAAACCAAACGAAGATGAATACATATTAATGGGTTGGGCAGCAATTGGTGACCCAGATAGATTCAAAGAAAAAATATGGCACGACTTCTTCCATCCTATTAAACATTCAGAACCAGCAGTAAGACTAAGACATAATTTACACAGAGGTTGCAGTTGGTGGGCACCAGAGCTTAACACTGTACAAGACTTTGCAGACATTGCGGCAGGAACTCAAGCAGTGTACGAAAGAATATTTAGACACTATTGCAATTACATTAGAACACATACACCTAGTGAGAACCTAGTTGTTATGGGTGGGTGTGCTTTGAATTGTGTTGCTAACAGTATAGCCAAAGAATATTTCAGGGAAGTATGGATAATGCCTAACCCAGGTGACGCAGGCAGTAGTTTAGGAACTGTATTGGCCGCTAAGAATAAGTTTGTACATTTTAATAATCCTTATTTGGGATACAATATATCTGGAGCATATCCAGTTCAAAGTGCATTAAAAGAATTACATTCAAAAAGAGTTGTAGGTGTTGCTAACGGTCGTGCAGAGTTTGGCCCTAGAGCTTTAGGTAATAGAAGTTTATTTGCTGACCCACGTGGAAACGATATCAAGCACTTGGTTAATCAAACAAAACGTAGACAAGAATTTAGACCATTTGCTCCTGTGATACTAGAAGAATATGCAAGCGAATACTTTAATGGACCAGTTGGACCATTTATGCAGTTCACTAGTGTATGTTTGAATCCAAAAGGATTTCCTGCTATTGCTCATTATGATAATACAAGCAGAGTTCAAACAGTAAACAAATATCAACATCCTAAGTTGCATGAACTATTAACACTTTGGCACGAAGATACTAATTGTCCAATGTTATTAAATACTAGTTTAAACATCAAAGGTGAACCAATGGTAGATACAGAAGAAGATGCACAAAGGTGGCACAAGCAATATGGAGTGAAAGTCTTTACACATGACTAATAGATTTGATTCAGCAGGTTACACAGAAAAAGCAATGTCTGATAATTGTATTGCAGTAAAAAGAGATGTAGAAAGAGGACAACATCCATTTCTAGTTGATGCACTCTCATCTGTAGATAATTTAACAAAGTCAAGACAACAACAATTAAGTTTATGTGAGCTTGGAATAGGTGGTGGCGGTGCTCATGCATTGTTGTATCAATTTACCCAAGACACACATGTACTAGGTGTAGACTTGTTTCATAAAGATCATTTAGAACATTATAAGACTACAAGCAAAAGAGACTATTTTTTAAAAAACCATAAACGATTGTCAGCTGATCAAGACTGTTCATTAAGATGTTGCTCCGAAGTTAAAAGACAAAAAGATCTAAAACCAAATAGAAAAGAATCATTGTTTCATGGAATGGATGCATATCAAATATCAACAGCAAAACATTTAGTAAAAGTAAATGGTGCTAAGTTAGATTATGTAAATGATGATGCAGCACCTTACTTGGGAGCATTAAATGGATTAATGGATGCTTATAAAGATTCAATAAGCGATCAAGGAATATTAATATCCACTGGACCATTTGGTAATGGAACACCAGACTCATATGCTCGTTGGGAAAGTGGACAATACTTAGAAGACTGTCAAGAGCTTGCTAAACAGGGCTTTGTGATATTTGATATGACTGAATATAGACATCATCGTAAAGCAGATGCTCAGCCAACAGGTTACATACTATCAATTGTTGCGGCATGGACTCCAAACTTTAATAACTATAATGATTTATTTGTTAAATACGAACATAACATAACACACGGTAAGGATAATTGGAAAAATGATTAACTGGATAAGAACTAAAATAGCAGAGTGGAAATACAAACGTATGATGAAAAAGAAGCTGAAAGACATGGCTGATAAAGATCCATTCATATACGATTAAAGGAAAATAACAATGATAAGTTTATGCGTTTCACTATGCAGTAACATAGACGGCCAATGTACAGGTTGTGGCAGAACTATGAAAGAGAAGAAAGAATGGAAGCTCGCTGATGGTGACGAAGTAATACATAAACGTATTGCTGAATCTGCTAGTGCAAGGCTAACAGAACAACAATTAAAAACCTGGAACAAACTATATAACAAAAAAGTGGAGAGAATAAATGAGTAAGTTTATTAAGTCATGGACTGCCTTTACTAAAGATAGTAAAGTAGGAAATGCTATTATGAAAAATATAGAGGAAAAATCTCAAAAGGAGAAAGACAATGATTAAAAACTTAAAAGATTTAATAATTGTAGCATTGGTAGTTGGAGTATTATCATTGCTAGGAGTTATTATTGTAGGCGACTACTATGTTGCATTACAAGAAAATAGACCAGTGGACGAGAGTGTTATTACACTAATGAAGATGGCACTAACAGGATTAATTGGTATTATTGCTGGTTATATTGGTAGTAAGTAATAAAAAGCTACATGAATCGCTTGACATTTTATTATAAAAGTGTATAATAAAGGTTAACAAAGGAAAAATAATGGGATATTTTTTATTAGGAATACTTATTGGCTGGCTTGTGCCTAGACCGAAGATTATTGGTAAAGCAGAAGCGGCTATATGGAATCCAATCAAATCAAAGCTACCAAAGAGTGTTACTAAACACTTTGGCTAAACAAAAGGAATAACATGACACATCAAAAGATAGTAGAAGCTTTCCAAGCATATACAGTAGAACATGAAGCATGGGAAGACAAGGGCGTTAAAGCGGCCGCGGCTAGAGCTAGAAAAGCACTAGGTGAGTTAGGTAAACTAACTAAAGAAAGACGTAAAGAAATACAAGAAAAAAAGAACGCAATGTAACCACGGAGGGTTATGGGAAGAAAGTTAACAATAGAACTAACTGATGGTAAAGAATACAACGAAACCAAAGAAGGTTTAAGTTTAAAGAAAATACTAAAATCTGTTAGTTCAGCAGTACCAAAGGGTACTAAGGAAGTAAAAGTTCAGTACGTAAATAGAAAAGGTACTGAGATAGATAGATGGGTAAAGGTACCAACACAGTCTTAATAATAGCATTACTAATTATGCTTACAGGTTGTGGACCTACATTGTTTAACGTAGGTGGGTTCGGAATTACCACAGGCGATATTGCTGGTAGTGTAGTTAAGAAAAAAGTATTATCAGCAAACAAGCCCAAAGATGAAGAGTAAGAAAAGAGTAATGCACAGAAAGTTATTAGATGGTACTGAAGTACCTGAGTTTGATATTCAAATTGAACTCAAAGTAAGCACAAAATGTCCAGGCAAATATAAGTTAGTTGATCTTGAAACTGGTCAAGAATATATTGGACAAGTTAGAACCAAGGAAGATCCTTATTATTGGAAGTTACTAAATGAATAAAAAAATATTAGAACAATTAAGCATTATGTTTCAAGCAAGTCCTCAACTTATGCGAGACAATGAGTTACTATCTAAAGCAATTAGTGGTACATTTGGTGTAGAGCTGAATACAGAGTTCACTGACATAATTGCGTTAGCAGATAAAATACATCATGCAGTGCTAGAAAACTATTTTAGTAAAGTATGGCAACCACACACTAAGAAATACAAATACAGTGGACTATCAATTGTTGACGAAGTTAATGGATTAAATCCATTAAACGTATTAGACTTAGGTTGTGGTTATAACGAGTTCAAAGGAAAGATTAAAAACTTAGTTGGAGTTGATCCTTATAATAAAAAAGCAGACATTACATCAAACATATTAGATCATGTTGGAGAAAAACCATATGATGTTGTTATTTGTCTTGGAAGTATTAACTTTGGAAGTGTTGATAAAATTTACAACGAACTTGAACATGCAGTTAAAATTACAAAGCCAAGTGGATTGCTTTACTTTAGAGCTAACCCAGGCAGACAACACGAAGCAATGGAAGCTAAGTGGATTGAATTTTTTAATTGGAACAGCGAATTTATAATTAACAGTGCAGGTCAGCTGAACTGTTCTATTGTAGAGCTTAGACAAGAAATGGGTGAACGTGGTTCACGATATTACTTTGTCTTAAAAAAGAATTAACATAAATTGGAGAAGTAATGTTTGAAATCATAGCCGCGATTTTAGCCGGCACATTTTACGGACTGATTGTTGGCATCATACCTAGTGCAGGTGCTACAACAGGCCTTGTTGCCTTATTTGGATTCATAGGTTGGTTTACAGCCTTTGATCCTTACCTGGGTGTAATATTTGTAATGGCAGTTGTTGCTGCCAGTACTACCGGAGATAGCTTCAGTGGAGTCCTCTTAGGTATTCCAGGTGCCAATAGTGCAGCCGCAACAATGGTAGATGGATTTCCATTAGCATTACAAGGCAGAGCTACATATGCATTGACAGCCGCAATAACAGTATCAACTGTTAATGGACTCTTATGGGGAACGTTAACGTTTGCATTGTTACCGTGGTATAGTAATTTAATTATGATATTTGGTATTCCAGAACTCTGGGCCTTTGTGTTATTAGCATTGGCCACTGTTGGTTTTGTCAGCACAAAGTTTTGGGTAAGAAGTATAGTTGCAATTGCTATTGGATTCTATGTAGGACTTATTGGAATGGATCCAGAAACAGCCGCAGACAGATACACATTTGGTTGGGACTATCTAGCAGATAGTGTACAAATTATGCCATTTGTAGCAGGGCTGTTTGCAGTACCCGAAATACTTGATGGGTTATTTAAAAAAGGGAAAGTTGCAAGTATCAAAACTTCTCAAAAAGGCCAAACATGGGAAGGCATTCAAGCATCTTGGAAATACAAATGGGATGGATTGCGTGGTGGACTAATTGGTGCATTTATTGGCTTCCTTCCTGGATTAGGTGGAGCAATGAGTGATTGGATGGCATATGGTGCAACCACAGCCATGAATCAAAATGAAAAGATTCCTTTTGGTAAAGGAAATATTAAAGGTGTTATTGGACCGGAAGGCTCTAATAATGCACAGAAAGCAACGTCAATGATTCCAACAGTATTGTTTGGAATTCCAGGTGCAAGTTTTGCGGCCATTGTTATGGCTCTATTCATGTACTTAGACTTTGAACTTGGTACACCCGACCTAGTTTATGACACAAAGTTCTTTGACAGTTTGTTTATTGGGTTTATGGGTGCTACAGTTGCAGTCTGTTTCTTTTGTTTAGTTTTTACTAGATGGATTGCAATGATTACGTATGTTCCTTATTGGGTATACGGTCCACTTTTACTAGTTTTTGTTACGTGGGCTTGTGTTCAATATACAGGAGGATGGGAAGACTATGTAGTATTACTCATATTCAGTGTCATTGGTATAGCTTGTAAGTACTTGAAGTTTAGTAGACCAGCTATGTTAATGGGTTTCATTCTTGCGGACAGGATTGAATCATTAACCTTACAAATGTTTGGTTTGTATACGCCAGATAAACTCTTAGATAGACCAATCTTTCTTGGATTAATGGTAGCAGTAATTGCTATGTTTATCTATGGAGTTTTCATTAATAAACAAAGACTAGACTATTCGTAATCATAAAATATAAAAACAATAAGATTTGGTTGACAACTCTTTAAATGTACTATAATATATGCTTACTTTAACTTAAAGGAGAATACAATAATGTTAAAAAGACTTTTAACGGTAGTGGCACTTGTGGCTACTATGACAACATCAGCATTTGCTGATATCACACTTGTTGTTCCTCAGAAACCTGGTTCTGGAACTACTGTTTGGACAGAAATTGTTGCCAAGCAATTAGAACCATTTCTAGGTGAGAAGATCAACATTAAACTAATTCCGGGTGCTAGAGATATTCCTGGTGTTAACAAATGGCATAACGAAATGCGTGATATGGACGATCACTTTATGGTAACACATGGTGGTAACGGCGTATCGTTTTTAGCAGATAAAGTTGACTATAACTATGCTGAATATGAGTCAATTGGACTTATGAACTTGAACATCATTGCGGCACACCGTACTGATGCAGATAAGAATAAGCCAAGCTTCTCATCAGGCTCAGGCATGGTACCAGAAGCATTTGCAATGACTTTGCTTATTTGTGGTCCAGACAAAAGCATGGATGAATACATTGCTTGTTTCAAAGACAATGTAAATTGGGTAAAAGGAATGAAAGGTTCAGAAAGACGTTTAGCATTTAAACGTGGTGAACTTTCAGGAACAAGAGAAAACCCAGCGGCTTTCAAAAAGCATGCACAGCCAACAATCGATGCAGGTGATGCAGAACTTTGGTTCCATCATGGTATCCTTGATGCGGCAAACGCAAGACACAACGATGACCCTAACTATCCAGGTTATCAACTTGAAATCCTATTTGAACAAAAATGGGGTGTAGCACCTAGTGGTGAATTCTACAATGCATATGTACTTGTAAAATCATTCCGTGATGGTCTACAAAAAGCAATTTGGGCGGCAAAAGGAAATCCTAACGCAGAGAAACTAAGAGTAGCTCTTACTAAAATGTCACAGGATCCAGATGCAACAGCGGCTATTGCTAAGAAAGTTGGAAACTACGAATGGTTAATTGGTGGCGCAGGCGACCAACAACGTGATACACTAATGACATTCATTACTGAAGATGCGTTGAAAAACCTAGTACGTTTTAATGTAGAAGCTTTAGATCTAAAAGCAATCTACAAACCAAACTTACTTGACTAATTTTAAAATATAAGAAAGAGGGCGGCAGAGATGTCGCCTTTTTTTGTGGCTAAATACAACATGGATAGCAAACTCAGAAGCCTTATCAAAACTATATCATGGAGACTAACAGGCACTCTCGCAACCTTTATAATAAGTTACATAATACTACGTGATCTTACAGTCAGTGGCTCAATTGCTATTATTCAATTAACAGCCAATTCGATAATCTTTTATTTCCATGAACGTTTATGGAATGTGATTAGTTGGGGCAAAGACAAATCAAACTAAATCATACTTTTTAATTTTATGTATTAATAATGTTCTGCCAATACCTAATTCTTTGGCAGTCTTTGTTCTGTTGTTGTTTTGATTTAATAATGCAGATTCAATTCTTTGCTTTTCAATTTCTTCTAATTCTACATTCAACGGCTTACTTGGACACCATCTTTCTTGCATAGAATCTAATTGGTCAAATATATAATCTTGTTCTTCAATATTATCTATATATTTCATTTTATTTCCTTATAATCATTAAGTATAGTGTAAATATTTTTACAGTATTTTATAAATAGTAGTAGTTAATTAAGGAGAAGCATACTATGAAAGTATTTATTCGAGCGTTAATCATTACTATATTTGTTGCAATATCTGGCTCAGTTGTATATGCCGATCCTATTGTTACTGAAAGTACTAGTACAAGTAACGTAACAACAAAAGGTGACACAAAAACTACTGTAAAAAGTCCACCTCCTAGTGCTATTAGTCCAAGTATGAATAACAGCAATAGTGATTTATGTACAGTAGGTATATCAGGTGCAGTGCAAACACAGATACTTGGTATAAGTGGTGGAAGCACAGTTAGAGATATGAACTGTGAAAGACTCAAATTATCTAAAACAATCTACGACATGGGTATGAAGGTCGCGGCCGTAAGTATTATGTGTCAAGACGAAAGAGTTTTTAAAGCTATGGAAATGGCCGGCACTCCTTGTCCGTTTAAAGGTGAAATTGGTGAAGCAGCACAAAAGAAATGGGATGCTAATTCAGATCTAAAACCTGAGAACACACAAAAGGAGACAAAGAAAAATGATACCCTCAAAGGTGCTGCAATGGGCATTGGTGGTAGTTTGTTGCTTCTTCTACTTCTTTAGTAGTGTAGCATTAGCCACAGATACATCAGCTCCAGACAATCCAACAACTACATCTCCAAGCACATTAGATTTAAGTGATGGAACCATTACGAATCCACAATATGGATGTCCTAGTGGAACAACAGCCGCACAAGTTAATACTTCAAATTGGGGTACCGAAACAGTTCGCTTTGGCGAATGTGTCAACACGTTTGCTATAACATATGCAATCAATCAAGCACTACAAGGGTCAGGTGTTAGCATAGACAAAGTCCACTACAGTTGGCGTTATGTTATGTGCTTTAATACACCAGGCGAGAGTTGTAATGATAACATCAGCAACAGAGTTAATACCACTACAGGTGAAGTTACAGATGACCAATACTTTGATGAACTACAAGTTGTTATTGAAATAACAGATAGCAGTGGAAATGTAGTTGAAACTAAAACATGGAACATGGATACTTGGTATCAATGGAATGCCGCTAATAGTCACAGTGATAATGAAATACAAGATGGTTCAGTTTATTGGCAGATACACGAAGACAATATAGAAGTATACAATCACATAGATAAAACAGGAACCATACGCACACCAAATAGTGTAGGTGATGTGAGATTTAGAATTAGTGGATACGACAAAGGCAATTGGGATGGATACTACGGACCAGTTATAAACAGATTACAAACTTGGTTTACTTATAGAGCAAACCCATGTAATGATACAGCTCTATATGATCCTAGTTGTCCAGGTTACTCTGAAGCATATGCAACATGGCAATACGATCAAAATTGTGCCGCTGATGCACTTTATGATCCAGGGTGTCCTGGTTATTCCACTGCATATTACAATCAACAATGTAGTGCAGACCCACTTTATGATAGTGGCTGTGACGGATATGCTACAGCATATTACAATCAACAATGTAGTGCGGATCCATTATACGATAGTGGATGTGATGGATACGATCAGGCTTACCTAACACAACAATGTAACTTAGACTCACACTATAGTAGTTCATGCCCAAATTATAGTTGGGCCGTTGCTACTATGACTGGTGCCATAGAAAACAAAGCAGGAGAAGGCAGTGACTTTATTGAAATAGTTCAAGCCGATAACAGTAACATATGGAATGCATTATTTTACAACGAATCAGAATTAGACAATGGTGAGTGGTATGCATTATGTAACTCACGTGATGATGGTTGCGAAGATGCAGTTATTAGTAGTGCTAGTTTTAATTATAATGGTAACCATTATGCATTCTTATACACAAAAGACGAAGATGGAAATTCCTATACGCCTGTTAATGGATCCAACTATCTATTTCTAACTGAAACAAGGTTAGATGCATACTGTGATCAAAATGCACTTACCAGTAAATTTTGTGACGGATATGAGACTGCATATTATAATTCACAATGTGAATCTAATCCATTATATGACAGTGGTTGTCCTGGATATGCACAAGCATATGAAGACCAGCAATGTAGTATTAATCCATTGCATAGCACAAATTGTAGTGGATATCAACAAGCATATTATAATCAACAGTGTAGTGCTGATCCACTTTATGATAGTGGTTGCCCAGGTTATTCTACAGCATATTACAACCAACAGTGTAGTTTAGATGCAACATATGACAGTGGTTGTCCAGGTTATGCAGAGGCTTATTTTACACAACAATGTAATGCAGACCCATTGTATGATAGTGAATGTCCGGGTTACGAAAGTGCATACTTTACACAGCAATGTAATGCAGACCCACTTTACGATAGTGCATGTAGTGGCTATGATGAAGCATACTTTACACAGCAATGCACAGCCAACCCACTTTATAACAGTGAATGTAGTGGATACGACACAGCATATTTTAATCAGCAATGTGGATTAAATGCATTATACAACAGTGAGTGTAGTGGATATGATGAAGCATATCTAACTCAACAGTGTAGCATAAACACGTTATACGATAGCAGTTGCGATGGATACGAAGCGGCATATACACTAGCACAATGTAATGAGAATCCATTGTATGCTGAAAGTTGTGAAGGATATGAAGTATCATACTTTAATCAGCAATGTAGTTTTGATCCACAGTATGATACACAATGTCCAGGTTATCAAGCACCAGTAGAAGATACTGTTGACCCAGTTGCAATTGACAATGGAATAAGCACGGGTGATAGTGTTGTTGATAGTATTCTTGCAACACCAGACTTACCAGTTGTTAATTTAATTCCAGACACACCAGAGCCAATTGAAGTACCTCAACCTGAAATAGTTATGCCAGATATTCCAGAAGTAGAAGTTGTAGTTGAAGTACCTACTACAGTTGAGCAAATAGAATTAGAAGTAGAAGCACAGATAGAACAAGAATTAGAAATAGAAATAGAAATAGAAACACCAACAACTGAAGAACCAACAACAGAAGAAACAACAACTGAAGAACCAACAACTGAAGAAAGCACAACAGAAGAAAGTACTGAAGAAAGCACAACAGAAGAAAGTACTGAAGATGAGACAAGCAATGAGGAAACCACAGAAGAAAGTACTGAAGAAGAAAGTACTGAAGAAATCACAGAAGAAAGTACTGAGGAAGAATCAACGGAGGAAGAATCAAGCAATGAGGAATCAACTGAAGAGGAAGCTACAGAAGAAACAACAGATACTGATGTAAAAGCAACACCTAAGAAGAAAATTAAAAAGTTATCTAAGAAACAAAAAGAAGATGCTAAACGTAAAAAGATGAAAGAAATTATTAAAAAGAAGTTAGCAAAGTTAGCAGATGATATGGGTAAAGCAAAATCACTAGAAGCTCAACAAGCCTTACAACAAGTTATTGCCGCATTAATTAATTATGTTCCTGGGTTTAATGCTTATGGACAGTTTGCAATACCTGGAGTAGACTTTTACAATTCAGATGAGATTTACAAAGATAAAAAGATTCCAGAAAACCAACGTGGGTTAAGGAATGGATTAGCAAGTGAATTATTACATAAGAAAATGGTTGATATGCAATACGAGGGAATGGAATAATGAGTTGTTTAGCAATTGGATTAGCATTAAGTATGCATTTAGGATTGGCAAATGAATATAATCAAATACATCCATATGCTAAATGTGAAACATATAAAACAATAACAGGAATTTATTATAATAGTTTAGAAAATATTAGTTTATTTGGAGCAATGAAATATAAACTTACAGACGAATTATTATTAGATATAGGCATCGCAACAGGTTATGTATATGATGTCGTACCAATGGCAAGACTAAGATATAAGAATATTTTTATAATGCCTGCAATGGAAGAAGACGCTACTGGAGTAGTATTAGGAATTCAAGTAGATTTTTAAAGGAGAATACAAATGAGTAAAGAACAAACAACATTAGAAGTTGGCGGACTAAAGTTTACAGGCGGTAAACTATTCTTAGTCTTAACAATTTTAAGTACATTAGGTGGAGCCGCATGGGGAGGTTTTGAATTCTATAATGATTATAGAAACATGAAAGCTAAGATAGAACGTTATGTAGCACCAGACCTAAGTGGAATAAAAGCAGAGCTTGCAATCATAGATCAAAAGTTAGACGATAACAATGAATATTCTAAAGATATTAAAAACGGATTACGTGATGATATTGTTAGACTAGAACGTATTGTTGATGCAATTGAAGATGATGTAAACAAAACAGAAGATAAAACACGTGAACTAATAACGCTAGCTGATCAACGTTTTGAAAACAAACGAGACCAGTTGCTAACAGACTATGAGCAAAAAGCAGATAGCTTACGTACTAGTACTGATCTTAAACTAAAAGAACTAGAAAGCAGACTAAACAAAAGATTACAAAGAGCCTTAGATAATCCATTAGCTAACTAATTTTTAGTCCTGGATATGCTACATTGTCTATGACATACCTGCATATTATCAAAGTTACTCATAATCTTCTTAAACGCAGCACCTTTAACAATATTGTTAAGGGTGTTGTTGTATATGCTTAATGATTGCTCATCTTCTTTAGTAATACCTGCCTCATCAAAATGTTGTTGTTGATCAACTCTCATAAAACAACAAGGTAAAAACAATCCTTCACTTGATACAAAGTTTGTATAGTTTTCTATGTTCATGCATTGTGGAAATATATGTTCTGTTTGATATGTTTCTTTTTTAACAACAGGAGCATTTTGAAATCTACGTTTCTTATCAATATTTTTAGTAGTTACCTTTGTTTGTTTAACATCAACTATAGTTGCATCTTGTCCTTTTTGTTTTGATGAAGTAAACTTTTCTTGTACAGTTTCATTCTGGATTATCTCTTTGATCTTCATTGTACTTGATCTAGGTGTTACTCCTATTTTTAATCTAGGATGATTTATATTTAAATGATATACGTATTCTTCTAGTTTAGTTAAGTTCTCATCAAAGTCCGCTTTATTTGCTAACTGATCTTCTCTAGCTCTGTGTGTATGTATTATTACAAACTGTTTGAAGCCTAACTCTTTTGCAGTATCAAATGCAATTCTCATACTTTCAAAGTCTTGATTATATTTAAATACAATATACTTCCAACGCATGTTACAACCAGCATTAGATAATATTCTTGCACCTAATTCTATGCTTTTCCAGTCGCCGTTTATTCTATATTCTGTAAAGTTATCTGGAGTTCCGTCAATGCTATACTCAATTAAGTCTGTACTACCCATCAAATCTGCAATAGCTTGCCAATCTTCTGCTTGTCTATAACTTCCATTAGTATTAAATATAAACCTGCCACCCATTGCTTTGATAGCTCTAAGTGTTTTAACTAAGTGTGGATGATATAAAGCATCTCCATACGCACCTGTTAACCTAAAGTCATTTGCACCAGAATCTTTTAGAAACTCTATTAGTTTATCTTCATTGATATTACCATTGTCCCATAGATCCTTCTTGTGCTCTTGGAATGTTCTAGGACAATTTGGACATAGTAATGTACACTTTGATGTTAGTTCCAGTTCAAATTTGTTAGATATAGGGAATTGCATATATTATGTAAACCTTTAAGTTTAGTTTTAATAAATATATTTATGTAAAACAAATCCAATGATTTGCTTGACATTTGAAGTATAATCATGTATTATACACTAAAGCCTTATACATAAGAGCGGATTAATAACATTATGGCAAGATTACTAATTATAACAGGTCCACAAGGTAGTGGAAATCATGTTTTCAGTAAGTGTTTAGCAGTACACGAAGATGTGTATGGTTGGAAAAGTCTACTTAATACATATTGGGAAGGACATCACCATGAGCCATTTGCAAAGTATTGGAATGATCCAGAACTATTACACGAGTTTGATTGGACACAAAAAGAACATTATGTAACTAGTATTAGTTGTCCATTTGTTAAGAATAAAGAACCTCATATACCAACGTATGAAAAGTTTATTGAGGTTGCTAGTAAATATTGTGAAGTATCGGTTGCTATTATTGGTAGAGATGTAAACGTACTACAGTATCAACAACAGCGAGTAAGAAAGAAGCACACTACACCAATGGCACTAGATGCTTTTAAATGGTTACTCAATACAGAAAATTGTTCGTTTCTAAGTTTAGAACTATTGTATTTGTATAAGCAAAGTTACTTAGAACAGTTGAGTAATGAGTTAGATTGGCCAATAGCATTTTGGGATCCAGAAATAGATGCAATACTTTCTCATGATGCTAACGAGAAATATATTAAAGATGTACACGAATATTGGTTAGACTTTGAAGTCGACCGAGCTATAAAAGAAAGTTAATTAGAGAGAATTATATGTTAGATGTTTTTATGCTGTCGTTTGGTGAACCAGATGCAGATGATAATTTTAAAATCCTACAAGAGAAAGCACCACATGCAAAACGCATTGATGGAATTGAAGGATTGTTAAACGCACACAAAGCATGTGCAGAAGAAAGTCGTACTAGTTATTTTTATGTATGTGATGCAGATGCAGTCATACAAGAAAACTTTGCATTTAAATTTGAACCAAGTGATAGACGAGAACCATACCCAGGTGTAAAAGAAACTGAATGTGTGTTTACATATCGTAGCCACAATCCTATTAATGATCTCATATATGGATATGGTGGAGTAAAGTTATTTCCTAAGAAGAATTTATTAGAAGTAGAAGAATTTAAAGTAGACATGACTACGAGTATTGGTGCAAAATTTGTACCTAAGTTTGAAATAGCAAACACTACAGCATTTAATACTGATCCATTTAGTACATGGAAAAGTGCATTTCGAGAGTGTACTAAACTATCAAGTAATATTATTGATCATAACAAGCAAGTTGATGATGCATATAGATTAGAAGTATGGTGTACACGTGGAGAAAACAGACGATACGGAGACTATGCACTAACTGGTGCAAAACAGGGTAGAGACTTTGGAACACATTACAAAGGCAATACAGATGCATTACGTAAAATTAATGACTGGAATTGGCTAAAGGAGAAATTTAATGAAGCTATCTGATTTCCAAGAACAATATCATTGGATGAATGGACTTAGCGAATACTTTAAGTTCAATGGACAAGAAGAACGTTGGGAATATATACATAAAGCATTATATCATGACAACTGGTATCGTAAACGTGATGTTATGATTGATTTAGCATCTATGCCTAACAGTAACCCTTCTCATGTAAGAGCTTGGATGAATGTTCTATTACATGAAAAACTTGAAGATGTAGAACTAAAGCCACAGATGCTTGCAACACTATTTAGAAAGTATATGAGAGAAGATCCTTTTCTAGTAAACATTTGTCAGTTTGTAAACTATTGGGCTAAAGGTGATCATGCCGCAGAGATGCCTGACATGAATGACTTTTTAAGTAGAGGACAAGTAAAATCAAAGCTATGGTTAATAAGTGAATTAGTTAAAATTGTAGATGGTCCTATTGGTAACATTGCATTTTATGGAGGCTGGTATAATTTCTTAGCACACATGATGTTCCATCAATTTGATGTAAACAAAATATATAGTATTGATTTAGATGATTCAGTAGTAGTACCAAGTAAACGTTTATATCCAGAAGAAGTAGCGGCTGATAGATTTATTCCTGTAACAACAGATGTAAGCAAGTTACAATGGCGTGATAAAGGTTTATGGTTTCAAGACCACGATAAACGCAGTGAGCAAATTGAAGAATGGATGACTAAGCAAGAAGAAGCATTAACTGAAAAGAGACAATCAATAATTGACCAATGGTTACAAAAACAAGAGAGTGCTTTAACTCTAAAGCGACAACCATTAATTGATAAGTTTATAGATGAGAATCAAGAAAACATCAAACAAGGTATAGTAAACAAAGAAGAAGTAATTAATAAGATAAGTGAAGACTTACGTACTGAGATGTTTAAAGACAAAGAAGAAGTAATTAATAAGATAAGTGAAGACTTACGTACTGAGATGTTTAAAGACAAAGAAGCCGTGTTTGAAAACTATGGCTGGCGTACACTTGCTGAAGAAATTAATATGGTTATTAATACAAGTTGCGAACACATGGATAACACATGGTTTGAAAACTTACCAAGTGGAACATTTGTAGTATTACATCAAAACGATTACTTTGAAAACGAGCAACATAGTAATTGTTGTAAAGACTTAGAAGAAGTAAAAAGTAAATACCCAATGCAAAGTATCTTTTATGAAGGTGAATTAGACACTCATCTATACAATAGGTTTATGCTGATTGGCATAAAATAAATGGCAAAGGGTGTAGTATACATAGACTTCATTATGGAAGAATTTACAGAACTAAGTGCAATAGACGCATGTTGTAAAATTACTTCAGAAATAGCATTGCAAGGCTTACAGTATGGAATTGACTTTTGGTTTCATGATTATGATCCAGATGATGCAGTATTAAAATTTGGATTCAAAGATCAGCACGAAGCATATCTATTAAAATTAGCAGGTATAAATCAACCTAGCATACATTAAATGGCTATTATAGAATACACAGTGAAAGAATATACTACAACAACAGATCAATTTGCTACATATGATGCCATTGCAAACGTATCAGCACAGTTAGCAGATCAGGGATTTGAATATTCAGTTGACTTTTGGCTACAAGAAGTATACTATGATGCAGATGGTAACCAACAATTAAAATTTCAATTTGCAGATGATAAGCAAGCTATGTTGATAAAGATAAAAGGAATTGACAACAATGGATAGAGAATTATGGGATGCCATACTAGATAACTTTACATTGAGAGAGTTACAAAAAGAAGCGGCTAGAGCAATAACTACTATGCCAGCAGATAATAACAGTATTCATAAGTTTAACAAAGAAGCACATCATAACAGCCAGTTATGGTACAAAGCAGTAATAATTTATTACTGTGAAGAACATGGAGGGTTTCCTAGCGAGATTGGTCCTGGTAAAGATGTAACATTTGTTTTAGACGAGGAAGATAATAAATAAACAATCTTAAACAGGAGAAGGAGCATGCTAGTAAATATAAATGACATAGGTGGAGAAGTTATTAAAGACAACAAAACCTATAAACTAAAAGATAATACACTCTTAAATAATTTAGTTGTCAGTTCTACGGATTTAAAACCATACCAAAGTACAAATGGTCATAGACATCCAGGACAAGAAGAAGTATACTATTTTGTTAAAGGTGCTGGTACTATGTATTTAGATGAAATCCCTAGATTTGTACAAGCAGGAGATGTTGTACTAATTGAAGATGGAGTACATCACAGAGTTAGTTGTGGCCCACATGGCTTATATTTTGTATGCGTTTTCGACGGAAAGCGATCACATTAATGGAATTATTAATAACGAACATAGTTTATGTTCTGTATAGATTATTAATTACTGCCCACATTGTAAAGTTCTTTAATAAAATGATGCCGTATTCGTTTGCGGTACTAATTGCCGCTCAGGTAAGTTTTTTATATGATGGTGGATTATTTGCAGTGCTATTTCAAGCACAAGCATTACCACCTATTATGGAAATAGTACAAGCGAACATAATGTACACACTACGAGTTGGTATGGCATGGGCATTTATTTATTGGCTGTGGCAACACAGAAACCTTAATTATTATTTGGCAGTATTTATTGGTGCAGAAGTTACATTTGCAATAGACTATTTTATATTTGACGGCATATTTTAGAATAAATACTTAGTATTGGAAAGACTTGAATGTATAATTATAAAGACATAACAGAGGTTCACCTTGAAGTTACACAACGTTGTAATGCCGCATGTCCTATGTGTGATAGGAATGAAAATGGTGGAGCAGTTAATCAACACATCAGAGGAAATGAACAAGAGCTAACGTTAGACGATTGCATTGATGTATTTCCTGCTGACTTTATATCACAATTAAATGTAATGTATATGTGTGGTAATTTAGGAGACCCAATTAGTGCTAGAGATACATTAGAAATAATGGAATGGTTTCGTGATTGTAATCCTGATATGTGGTTAAGCATGAATACTAATGCTGGTGCTAGAGATGTAGAATGGTGGGCACGACTTGCAAAGATAATAGGTCGTAAAGGTTGTGTTATTTTTAGTGTAGATGGATTAGAGAACACCAATCATTTATATAGACAGAATGTACGTTGGGAAATTGTAGAGCGTAACATGAAAGCATTTATTGCCGCAGGTGGTAGAGCTAGATGGGACTACTTGATATTTGAACACAGTGAATGTGATGTAGAACGTGCAGAACAACTTGCCAAAGAATGGGGTGTTGAAAAGTTTATGAAAAAGAAAACAGGACGTTTTATAACACAATCAAGTAAAGCAAAACAATCTCATCAAGCAAAGAACCGTAAAGGTAAAGAAACTACTGAACTTAAGAAACCTAAGAAAGCAGAGTATCAAAATACAGCATTGTTAAAACAAAAAGAGATTGAGAAAACATATGGAAGTATGATGGACTATTATAACAAAGCACACATTAGTTGTAAGGTAGCCCAAAAAGAAAAGAATAAAAGTATGTTTGTAACAGCAGAGGGATTAATTATGCCTTGTTGTTGGACAGCCGGACGTATGTATAAATGGTGGCACGAAGATCCTAAAGTAGAACAAGTATGGGATTTTATTGATCGTGCAGGAGGTAAAGATGGAATTAGTGCTAAAGTACATGGCATTGAAGGAGTATTTGCTAGCGGAATAATGAAAGACATACAACGAAGTTGGAGCTTAGATAGCATCAAGAATGGAAAATTAGGAGTTTGTGCTCAGAAGTGTGGCACAGAATTTGACCCGTATGCAGAACAATTCAAATAAAAAACCAGCATGTTATGCACCTTGGATAACAACATATGAAAGTGCTTTAGGTAAGATTAACCCATGCTGTGATGCAAAGGGTTGGTTAATACCTAACAAAGAGAAAAAAAGTCTTACATTTGAAGAACGATGGAATGACCCAGAAATGGTTAAGTTCAGAGAAACCTTAATGACTGGAGAACTTCCTGATAATTGTGGTAACTGTTTACATAATGAAAAGAATGGTGCTAGATCTTTAAGAGAAGAATATAATGACTTTGAAGAACATGTAGAATTAGATAAGTTTAAACTAGTACATATGGATTATAGAGAAAGTAATATATGTAATATGAGTTGTAAAATGTGTGGACATGATTTAAGTAGTACACACGCATTGTCACAAGGTATGTATGGTAAGACTGGTATAATGAACAATCCAACAAATCCACAAATATATCTTGATAACTTAGAAAATTTAAGAAGTATTAATTTTGCAGGCGGTGAACCAGCATTAATGGATTCATTTTATGATGTACTTAATGCTATTATTGATAGAGATTTACAAAAGAATATTGATGTAAGTCTTGTAACAAATGGTTCAGTTATTATGAAAAATAATGATAATTGGATAGAAAAAATAACACAAGGTGGATTTAAGGCTGCAAACATTGCAGTGAGTGTTGATTGCATGGAAGATGCTCATAACTATTGGCGTCAGAAGAATACTTGGAAATCAGTACATAATACATTAGAATATATGATAAAATGTAGACAAGAAGGAATGTGTGATCCAGGTGTAAGATTATCTGTCAGAGCCGCAATAGGTTGGCCAAATGCTTATGCGGCTAAGGACGTGTTTGATACATATACTAACCAAGTAGATCATATTAGACATAATTTTGTTAACAACCCAAACTGGTTATCAATTGATATGTTACCTATAAAACATATAAAAGCATTAATTGAACACTGGGCAGATTATCCTTTTATACAAAAAGCATTCAGTAAACTAAATGAACCATCTGTTGATCATACTAAAGAGATCGCAATGAAGAAGTGGAAAAGAAACAACGAACTGTTAGACAACTACAACAGAGATATGACCTTTGCTGATGCTTTTCCTGAATTTGCAGAATTCTATAATTCAATTATCGTTCCTAAAACAGGAAAATTACAAAGAGGTTGACAAATACTCTATAATTTGTTATAATACGTATATATTAACACAAAACTAAGGATAAATCAAAGGTGATTAACGACTTAGGACTACAAGACCAACTGTTGGTCGATGACTATGAACAATGGGATGCATATTATAATCATATGCTCACTAAGTTCTATGTTGAAAAGTTAGCAAAGCAGTGCGTTCAATTTGGCAAAGAATTTCCACGCAATGTTGACTGGTCTTCATTACACACAGATAAATTTGTAATGACAAAAAACAAAACACCAGGAACAATGGGTGTTAACTTTAGTGCCACACACTTTGTAGAAGATACTTACTACAACATCTCAAAATACATATTTAATAATACAGTTTATGCTGACAAGCTACAAGACTATCTAGTGCAAAACAAAAGATCAAAGATAAAACCTTTTGCTATGCAATACCTTATAGGAGCAATTGAAGCTGAAAATAAAACTACGTTCATTGCATGCTATGATAAAATTAAACAAATTGAATGGAAAGAGAGTAACTGGTAATGCCTAGACCTACACAACGATTTCTTAAACCAACATCATTCAAGCCTAAAGGTTCTGTGTTTGAAGGACTGATATGGAAACAACCTAATTCAAAAGGTACTGATACATATGATGTAGAATGTACTGAAAAAGGATTTACATGTGATTGTCCAGGATTTACTTTTCGAGGCAAATGTAAACATAGTTTAGAAGTTTTAACAAGAGTAGAGACAGCATTGGATGATAAACATCCTCAGTACCGTTGGGAGTTAACATGACAACACATGCAATGATTGATTTAGAAACACTTGGTACTGGTCCAGATTGTGTAGTACTAACTATTGGTGGTGTTAAATTTAATCCAAATTCTATAAGTGAACATTGGGATCCATTGTATTATAAATTTAATGTAGACGAGCAGTTAGACAAAGGCAGAACTACATTAGAAAGTACTCTTGAATGGTGGGGTAAGCAAGAAGAAAGTGTACGTGAAGAAGCATTAGGTGATGACAATCGTACACCTGTATTAGAAGTATTACAAGCATTGAATAAATGGTGCGTTGGTGCTGATACAATATGGTGCCAAGGACCAGCATTTGATATATGTATACTAGAAAACTTATTAAAACAATACAATCATCATACACCTTGGCCATTTTGGAAGATACGTGATAGTAGAACATTATTTGGTATCATGCCAAAAGATCCACGCAAAGCAATAAAATTTAATGCACACAATGCACTCGAAGATTGTAAAGTACAGGCATTATGTGTTCAACAAACAATAAAAGATTTGGGTTTAACTATACGGTAACCCAATAGTAAGAAGTCATGGTATTAGAAAAAGTCAATTTTAAACTCATTATATGTAAGTTTTTGTTGACTTTTTCTAAATACTATTATACAATAATAAACATTAATAGATTCTAAATAGGAGAATAAAATATGAGTACTCGAGATATTGTGCAAGACATTGTCAAGCACACAGCCGGACTAGGCTTTATTACATCAGTAAAAGTCACAGGAACTAATGAAGAAACAACACTTGATGCAATGGATGCAGATCGTACAGTGATTCTACAAGCAAAATTACACAATGCAGTTGATGATTTCAATGGTGAGTTTGGTCTAGGTAACTTAGGTTTCTTAGCAGGCATTACTTCATTAGGAAATTATCAAACAGATGATTCTACAGTAGAAGTAGTAACACGTGAACGTAATGGAGTAACAGTTCCAGATCATTTGATGTTTAAAGATGTAGAAGGTAATACAGATCAGTATCGCTTTATGTCAAAAGAAATCATTGAACAAACATTACAAACTGTAAAGTTTAAAGGTGTTGAATGGGATGTAACATTTGAACCAACAAAAGCAAAAGTAAATGAGCTACAACAAGTAGCAGGTATTTACGGAGGCATCGAACCTAACTTTACTGTCAAGACAGTAGATGGTAATTTAGTTATTACTGTAGGCGCACAAGATGGTAGCTTCACAGGTAAACGTACATTCGCACAAAATGTAAATGGTGAGATTACAGAAGGCTATGCATGGCCACTTAACCAAGTACTAGCAATCCTAAAACTAGGAATGTCAGGTGCATGTGTAATGCAAATTAGTAAAAAAGGTGCATTGCTTATTTCAGTTGATTCAGGCATTGGCAAATACGATTATATTTTACCAGCACTAACAGTATAGAGAATAGAATATGGCAGATAGAAAAGACTTAACAACTAGTAATAAAGACTACAGTGTATTCTTACCGAGTATCAGTAGCTTTTATTCTAAGTTTATAGCACAAGCACAAATGCGTCCAGACTTTGTTAAGCCTGAACGTATGCCTGCAGGCTTTGAATATGGTATTGATGGCTTTGACTTTTTAAAGCCTAAAGACAATTACTATAATTACAAATGGGGTCTTTACTCTGCCGGGCATGCTACTCGAGATACTGCTAAGAGTGATGTACAGGAACCAATGATTCAAAAGCGAGACAGGGAGAATAGTTTTATCCTTGGCGACAGTGGTGGGTTCCAGATTGCTACAGGTGTAATCAAATGTGATTGGCCTAACTTTAAAACAGATGATGATCTGCGTAAGACAATTCTTAACTGGTTGGAACATACAGCAGATTATAGTATGGTATTAGATATTCCTACATTGGCTGCGGCACCACCGCTTAATGCTAAGACAGGATTAACTAATTGGGTTGATTGTTTAGAATATACAATGTTCAATAATGATTACTTTGTTCGTAACAGACAAGGTAAAACTAAGTTCTTAAATGTATTACAAGGTAACAACGAGCAACAAGCAGATGATTGGTATGGTGCAGTTAAGCATTATCCATTTGAAGGTTGGGCTATGGCTGGTTACAATATGAAGCAATTACATCTTGCATTACGTAGACTTATTGTAATGCGTGATGAGAAGATGCTTGACCCAGGTAGAGATCTAATACACTACTTAGGTACAAGTAAATTAAATTGGTCGTGTATCTTTACTGCAATACAACGTAACATTAGAGAAACTATTAATCCTAATATGATGGTAACATATGATGCCGCTAGTCCGTTTATTACAACGGCTAAAGGTCAAGCATATACACAACATGTACATAGGAACAATAAGTTTAGTTATGTTATGGAACAGGCAGTAGATGATAAACGTTTCCAACACAGTGACATTCCTTTCCCATTTAATAGTCCAATTGGTGAACGTATGAATATGGGAGACTTATGTTACATGGGTCCAGGTATGTTAAACAAACTTGGAAAAGAAGGCAAGACTAGTTGGGATAGTTTCTCATACTTCTTGTTAATGGCACACAATGTTTATCAACACATTGAAGCATGTCAACGTGCTAATACACTTGCTGACATTGCAACAACCAGGTACAAGCCAAGTCACTTAGAATGGAATAAAGTGAAACCTGGACAAAGTGAATTTGATTTATGGGTTCCACGTGATGTAATTTATGTTACAGAATTTATAAATCAATTATTTAAAAGTGAAACACCTATGCAAATGCTAGAAGAAGGTGAAGCAATGCTAACACACTTCAGTGGTATGAAAACTATTAAAACAACACAAGGTGCTTTTGATAGTTTATTTGACTCAGGTGATAATGCTCAAGAAGAAAGCGATGGCGAATTTACAGCTGAACAGGCTGAAGCGGCAGAAGATTTCTTAGAGCACCTAGAACAGTAAATGGAGGAACGTTATGGGAACAGGTACAATTAATAGTAAAAAAAGATATCTAAATAACTTAACAACCAAACATAGAATGCTTGACAAAGAAATAAATGTGTTATATAATAATCACAGTAGCGATGATATTGTTAAAGCAAAGAAACAAGAAAAGTTACAATTGAAAGAAGCAATTGTTGCTATGGAAAATGAACTAAATCAAATAAGTAAACACTAACTAGGTAATATAGTAATGAAAAGAGATTATACATCAAGCAATGACGTAACTGGCGTAACGTTCTTTGTCGGAACAGAAATTGAACATACTCCTACTTTTGGTATGAAAACACTATTTGTAGTTGGTATGCAAGATATAGATGAAGTTAAAGAAATGGCAGAACGTAATGAAGTTGATGCTATCTATTTAGGTGCTAATCAAAGTTTTGAGATTACTGGAGAACATGGAACTGATGCTGAACAAGAAGGTTGGGATGCATTAGTTAAGGGTTTGGTTACAGACTATTATGTAACATTAGACTTTGATTTAGAAGATGTTGATTGGATCCAAGAAAGTGGATACACTGAATATAATAATTTTATCCCAATGGTATCTGTTAAGGTTCCATACATTGAACAGTTGGGATATAATACTTGTATTAAATTTGATGATATTGATTTTAATGCAACAAATAAAGGAGTATGGACACACCGTCTACATTCTTTAATGGACCCTAAGAAGTTCACAAATTGGAACCAATACAAACAAGACGAAATAATTGAATAGGAGAATATACAATGCCAAAGAAAATTCGTTTAATGGATGATGCAACAGCAACAGCAACGGCTGAAGCACCAGCAACTACAACAGAAGCAGGTGCAGGCTCTGTTGATAAACAAACAGTTGATGCACTAATGAAGTATCTTGAAGCTATTGATTGGAAGCTATGGGAAATGCTTAAAATCATGAAAGCCGATCAAGAAAGTAAGTAACATGATTAATGTAACACAACGGCAAATCTGGGTAACATTTAGTAAGGAAGGTGTACACTTGTATCCTGCCGCTATTGATGATCCAGCACTAGCCACAGGTAAGTGGGATGACGTGTCATTCTTAGGATATGCACACAGACATATCTTTCACTTTAAAGTAGCAATTGATGTGTTCCATGATGACAGAGATATTGAATTTATTCAATTCAAACGTTGGTTGGAATCACTATATGCTAACAGCACATTAGAACTAAATCATCGTAGTTGTGAGATGATAGCAGAGGAATTAGCACAGGAAATACACAACAAGTATCCTAATCGTTCAATTACAATTTCAGTCGCAGAGGATAATGAGAACGGTGCGACAATGACATTTAACCCAACAGAAGGATAACGTAATGTCTACAATTAAAAACGACAATAGCGTTTCAGTAAATTATTTTAAACTGGCTGGCTATTATAACATCAATGATATTAAGTATGACCTACTTAAAATTATTGCTCCATATGATGGATACATGTATAATGAGAAAGAAACAGACAAACTCATTAGTGTATTTAACTCTTACTTGGGAGACCTTAAAAAGAGTTATAAAATCTTTAGTTATGATATTCAGACTACTGAAAAAGAAAATGCATTTACTTTTGATATTCAAATCAAAATGCAAAAAGACCGTAGCCCTAAGAAGCTAAAAATCCACGTAGGTAAACTTTGGTACGAAGTTAACAAAGCCAAAGAAGCGAGTGAGAATGCGTAAGCTATTCTACATGGGCTTAGAACCTTATGAAGGTCGTTACACACTACAGTTACAAGACTGGAGTGAAGCGGCTTTTAAAAAACGTGGCATCGAATATGTAGTTGTTCCAGGCACTACAATCGATAATACTAAATCAATTAGTGTAGGGCAAGTACTAGATGCACATGGTAGATCATACTTTGGTATGAGTCAACTTATGAACTTAGTACAAATGATGCGTAATGGTGAATGTAGCGGAGAAGATGTAGTATTCTTTGAAGATATGTTCCAACCTGGTATTGAAAGTTTACCATACATTATGTGTCAAGTTCCAGAAGAACAACGACCAAAGATTTATTTACGTTGTTTAGCACAAGCAGTAGACCCAGATGACTTTGTTCATGTATGGGGTATGAGCAAGTGGATGTCTTTATACGAACAAATGTGTAATGAGATTCCTAATGTACATATTCTTGCAACTAATGAAGAAATGGTTGCACATATGCGTATTGCTAATTGGAATGCACCAATCTACAACATATCTGGTTTGAGCTTTGGCAAAGAAGAAGTTCAAAGTCGTGTTGATAATAAAATTAAGCCATGGGAAGAACGTAGCAACAGAGTAGTATTTGCGGCACGTTTTGATCAAGAGAAGCAACCAGACTTCTTTATGGATGTTATCGAAATGGTACACGAAAGAACTAAATCTTTTGATAGAGATGACTTAACAGATAAAATTTATCCTGTAGAGTTTGCAGTACTAAGTGGAGGACCTTTACGTAGTAATAATCAAAAGTATTTAGATAGAGCTTTACAAATGGAAGCAGAAGGTAAACTTACAATTCTAAAAGATTTACAGAAGAATGATTACTATAATGTAGTTAATGATTCTAAAGTAATGTTTAATTGTGCATTGCAAGACTGGGTATCTAATACAGTAAGTGAAGCAGATGCATTAGGTTGTAACGTAGTTTATCCTGCATACAGAAGTTTTCCAGAAACGTTTGCAAACGATCATACTAGACTTTACATGCCATGGAGTAAAGAAGATGCAGTAAGTAAAATCTTAGCAGGACTTGAAGCACCTTCTAACAACATGGGTAAGATTAGTGATTGGACAAACGGAACTATCGATCGTATGATTGATATTATGGAAGGCAGTTATAAACATAACCAATGGTTACGTAGTGGTAACAGATATCGTGATCACGTAGCTAAGGAGAAATATTAATATGAAAGTACTAGTAACAGGAGCAGGTGGATATATTGGTTCACAAACATGTAAGACATTATATAACAAAGGATATCATGTCGTAGGTGTTGATAGAAACAGGATTAAACATAGCTATTGTAAAACTGTTTATTCAGGAAATTACAGTGACTACGCCGTGCAAGCGTTACTACTTGATATTGATTGCGTAGTTCATATTGGAGCAACCAGTTTAGTTGGACCTAGTGTTTTAGACCCTAGTAAGTACTATAACAACAATGTTGCAAGTACACTTGAACTACTTGATGCATGTAAAAATCAAGGCGTTAATCGTTTTGTTTTTGCAAGCAGTGCGGCAACTTATGGTGAGCCAGAGGAAGATGTATGTAATGAAAAAGAAATACATGAACCTGTAAACCCATATGGTTGGAGCAAACGTATGACTGAGATTATGTTAAAAGATTATGCAACTGCATATGGAATTAACAGTGTCAGTTTACGTTTCTTTAACGTAGCTGGTGCAGACTTAGATGGTGAGTTTGGACAAGAAAAAGCGGCTACACATATTATTGCTAAACTTATGGAAATGACTATGGCTGGCAAAGACTTTACATTAAATGGAGATAGTTTTAATACACCAGACGGAACTTGTGTTAGAGATTATGTACATGTAGATGATGTAGCACGTGGTATAGCTATGGCAGTAGACTTCACACAATTTAAAAATGATGCTTATGTATTTAACTTAGGCAACGGTGAAGGATACAGTAACATGGATATTGTAAAAGCAGTTGAAGATCATACACCATTAAAACCTGTTATTCATACAGGACCTGCTAGAGCAGGAGATCCTGCAAAGCTAGTAGCAGATAGTGAACTAGCAAATAAACTATTGCAATGGAAGCCAAACTATGGACTTGACACAATAGTTAAGACAGCATACAATTATTATTTAAAAACAAATAAAACGACATCCTCGTCGTAAACTCGGAGAACAAAATGAGTAAAAGTAAAGAAATTAAGGCCCGTTTGCAGGACGCAAACATTCGTCATTGGGCAGGCGACAACATTTCAGAAGTCTTACAACAAGGCGACAAAGAAGCACTAATTGAAGATGCCACAGTAGCATTTGAAAACGTTCTTGATACATTATTAATTGACAGACATAACGATCCTAATTCAATGGGTACAGCAAGGCGCCTAGCTAAAATGTACTACAATGAAATTATGGCAGGACGTTATGATCCTGCTCCTGGTGCAACAGCATTTCCTAATGACAGCGATGATCGATATGAAGGTATGCTAGTAGTACGTAGTGAACTTAAAAGCATGTGTTCGCATCACCATCAGCCAGTAGCAGGTATTGCATACATTGGTATTATTGCCGCAGACAAACTAATTGGTTTAAGCAAGTACACACGTATTGCACAATGGTGTTCTAGACGTGGTACACTACAAGAAGAACTTGCTAACGACATTGTACGTGAAATTCAAAAAGCAACAGATGCAAAACACTTAGGTGTATATATTCAAGCAACACATGGTTGTTGTGAGAACAGAGGTATTATGGCAACTAGCAGTCTTACACAGACAACTGTACTAAAAGGTGCATTCAAAGATGATCCTGGTACAAAGAAAGAGTTTATGGATAACATTAAACTACAACAATCATATGCGAGTGGAAAATAAAATGGTGAACAAAGTATATTATACATGGAAAGATATTGAACATATGGTTAACACTGTTAACAATCTTATGTTTGCAGACAATTGGCGTCCTGACTACATTGTAGGAATGACACGTGGTGGATTAGTACCAGCAGTCATTATGTCTAACATTACAGGAATTAAAATGCATGCGTTAGATGTGCGTTTCCGTGATGGAGACTCTCAAGAATCAAATTCTTGGATGGCTGAAGATGCACATTCAGGTAAAAACATTCTTGTGTTTGATGACATTAATGATAGTGGTAAAACTATGCAATGGGTTAAAGATGATTGGCCATCGGGTTGTTATCCAGGTAGTGCTTGGGATAATGTTTGGGGTAATAATGTTAGGTTTGCCTCATTACTTGACAACCAAGCAAGTGACTTTGGCGAAGTAGATTACACAGCTATGGAAATTAATAAAATGGAAAAGGATGTATGGGTAGTATTTCCTTGGGAAGGTGAGCGAGATTATGGAAACTTCTGATGATACTATAACTATAACATCTGCTCCAGACTATTCTCATTCATATTATACTGTAGCTCCATCTAGTATTACAATAGATATAGATGAACCTGAGATTGTAATTGGAGATATGACTGCTACAGAACTTTGTAAAACAATTAAAAATCAACGGTTAGAGATTGAAGCCCTTACTGATATATTAAATGAAATAGTTGATTCAGGTAACTTAAATATTCCTATGAATATAAAAGAAAGAGTATCTCAAAAACAATTCCTTGAGATACTATCAGGAGACTCAAACAATGAAGACATTTAAAATTGAAATGTATGGATATGGTGGTGAGATAGTACTAGGTACTATTACCAAAGAAGCATACGAACATTGGGCAGACAGAGACGAAGAAGATGAAGGAAGACATCATCATTTATTTTGGGACCCATATGAAGAACAAGAGGGCAATGATGTTATTGATGATGACGATCCACGTTTTTTAGGCATGTGGCATGAGATAGATGATATTACACATACACATGGTGCATTTTATGATCGTTGTACAGTTGAAGTAATTGATGAAGATGATAAAACAATCTGGCAAACTGAAGATCCTGAAATAGAATCTACTACAATTGAAGATCCAGATGATCAGCCAGCAGGATATTATTTTAAAGGTTGGAGCTCTGAAAAGGGGCATTTCTTTAGTGCAGAGTTTGATGCAGAGGAATTTGACCCTAAAAAGCTGAAGTTTTTTGCTACAAATGTTGATTGTGATGTAGTAATTGATAGTGTAGAATATGACGGAAATACGCTAGATAATGACGGTGGAGACACCATAGGTAAGTCCTTAGGCCAGGAATTTTACGAAAATCTATAAAAACCAAGACATTTCGGTTGACAAATCATAGTATTCTTGTTATTATATACAAGTAAGTTAAATTAATAACAAGTCAGGAGACTATAATGAAGAAACTATTAGCAACATTTATTATTGCTATATCACTTTCAACAAGTGCATATGCTGGCAATTTTAAAAGCTATTATGATTATGCAAGTAATCTAAATAGCGGGCTACAAATTAGCTTTTCTACGTCAATGATTAATAATTATACACGTAGTAACAAAATGTACAAAAACTTGATTGACAAGTACGATCATATGTTTTCAAAGTACGGCTGGTTTCAAACTATGAAAGAACGTTATGCGTTCCAACTATCCGAGATCAATAAATTTCAACAATTAATTAACGTTAAAGAAGCACAAGTAACTCTTGTAAACACAACTTATAAGGTTACAACTGGTGTTGTTGTAAGGCGTGGTGCAACTACTCTTACAAACGAATCTACAAAAGTTGTTGAAGAAACATCTGGCAATATAGTTAAAGAGTTTGCAGTAGTTACTAAAGTTTATAGTACTCCTATTAGAAAAGATTATTGGGAAAATACTAATACTATTACTCATTACAGTGATGGTACTACAGGTAGTTCTAATAGTAACAAAATTACAAAAACTACGAACGAAGTTGAAACTGATTCTAAAGTTGAAAGAGAACTTATCAGAGAATATGCTTTAGTCATACCAGAAGAAGATAACAAGGTAGTTGACAATGCAGACATTAAAATTCTAACTGAGGCAGAATACTTAGCTAGAAATGATGTTACTCTGTTTGAAACAGAAACATATAATGAAGCAGTTTGGAATATGAACAGTAGAATTAATGAATGGTATACTGTTAATATTTTATCTAAAAATTATGCTAACCACTTAGAACAAATTGGTGCACCAGCCGCTTGGGCTAGAGGATACACAGGTAAAGGTAGTACAATTGCTATACTTGATACTGGTATAGACATGGACCATACTGAGTTTGAAGGCAAGATTAAAGGTGCAGAATGTTTTACAGGACTATGTAAAAATGGACATGAAACAATACATGACGCAAATAGATTCTCACACGGAACACATGTTGCAAGTATTGCGGCAGGTAACTTAGACGGCAACGGTACAACAGGTGTTGCACCAGATGCAGACTTGTTAATTGCTAAGACAGCATGGAACTTTGGATCGTTTGATTTTAGTGTAGCAGATGAAGCAATTGCTTGGGCCGTAAACAACGGAGCAGATGTAATTAACATCAGTGCTAACTATATGTTTGATAGAACATACATCAATAGTATAGAAGAGATTTCTCCGGGTATGTATAAGTCAACAGATACAAGAGGACGTAATGGTAAAACATATGACAAGTTTGGATATGCGGCACTAGCAGACAGCGATCTTTATTACAAAGATATTGTTGAATCAATGAAAGGTCACGAAGCGGTACTAGTATTGTCAGCAGGTAACCAAGGAACAGATGTTGCAGGTCAGCCTAGTTTTATTGCACTAGACGAAGAAGTTGGTGATAGGGTTTTGATTGTTGGTAACTATGATGCACGTCAAGGTGACATATATAGGCTTTCTAATAAAGCAGGTACTATGTGTTTTGAGGTTAATGTAGATGGTAGTTGTGCAACAAACAAACGAATCAGTGATAGCTTTATACTTGCACCAGGTAGGTATGTAGCAGGTGCTGATGCAAATGGTGAGTATAGAACTAACAGTGGAACGTCACAGTCGGCTCCTATGGTATCAGGTGCAGTTGCAATTGTACATCAAATGTGGCCACATATGACAGGTGCTAACTTAACTAAACTATTGTTAAATACTGCTAATAAGGATCTTCCTAACTATGATGAGAATGTACATGGTCAAGGATTGTTAGACTTAGATGCGGCAACACTTCCACAAGGTGCTATTGGTCTTCCTACTACAGGTAGAGCAGAAGGTGGTACTATAAATATTGGAAGCAGTGGTACTATTGCAATGTCAGGTAATGCTACAATTTCAGCATTGTCACAAACAATGGTAATTGATGATTACGATAGGGATTATTACTTTGATGCTAACACTATGGTACAAATTAATGACACAAGAACTGCAAGTGCTACATCGTCAGCATTGTATGGATTTACTCCAGACTACTATATTGGGTACAATGGTGGTACTATTATCCCAATGACAAATGGTGGTACACATATTGCACTTAATGAAGATAACAATAATGTAAGTATTGTACAAAAGTATGAAGGGTTTACATTGGGTCTTGTTAATGAACAAGGTAGCTTCTTAGGTAACATTGCTGATAGTGAACTTATGAAAGTTACCGGAGCAGAAACTGCATACTTAGGTTACAGTTTTGATAACGGTAATGTGTTTGGTAGTGCAACACTAGGAGCAACTAAACTAGATGTAGACAGTAGTTCAATGCTTAAGAGTGCAGACATTATGATGTCTAACAGTGCAACACTAGGTATTAAGCAAACTGTAGACAGTAGCACATTTGGATTTGTAGCAAGTGTACCAGTTAGTATTACTAGCGGTGATGCACACTTTGATGTTCCATCAAGTATAAGTAGTGATGGAAATATTAACAATTCAGAAATGAGTAGTTCGATGAAAGCTGATAAAAGAGAAGTTGACTTTGGAATGTTTTATAACTTCAATCCAACAGATACAACTGCATTTACGGCTAACGTAGAACTTAGAACTAATTACGCAGGTACAAGCGAAGATACAGTAAGTGCAGGCGTTACATATAGGATAATGTTTTAATGGCAGGAAACAAATACAAAACATATACAAGGGGCAAGCTAGAAGTAATAGCTGGCCCTATGTTTGCAGGAAAGAGCAGTGAGCTTTTAAAAAGGCTCCTGTTCATTGAACATGGTGGGCATAAAGTATTAGTACTTAAACCTATTATTGATGATCGTTATGAGAGTAATTTTATCGTAACACACAATCAATTAAAACACCCGGCTGTGGCTGTAATAGATTTAGAATTAGTAAAAGATAATTACACAATTAAACCTTATAACTTTCACACAGTATTCATTGACGAAGTACAGTTTTTTGATAATAAAGAAACTATGTGGTTTATTGAAGAAGGATTAAGAGAAGGTGTTAATTTTGTTGTAGCAGGTTTAGATCAAGATAGTAGAGGTGTTCCATTTGAAACTACATCGAGGTGTTTAGCACTAGCAGATGAAGTTATAAAGATTAGAGCATTCTGTACAATATGTGGAATGGATGCAGGTAAGACACAACGTCTGCGAGCAACTAAACATTCTGATAGAGTAAAGGTAGGTGGTAGTGAAACATACGAACCACGTTGCCATGAACATTGGGAGAGCAAGTAATGAAAAAAGTATTAATGGTTGATCCACCAAGTGGATGGAAATACGGATTTCCAAAACCTTTACCGGAGAGAGCTACAATACATTATGGTGGAACTGATTATGGAGTATCCAAGGGCTTTAATGTAATTGAATGGTTGCTTAATAATGGTTATCCACAGTCAGAAATTAATTTACATGGTGAAGTTTTTCCATGTAAGTATTTTACACAATCATTAGACCTTGTTGACGAAACATTACTAGGTGAAGATATGAACGAACAAGTAGGTAAATTAATCTACTCAGGCAGACTATTCAGCAAAGGAGAATAAAATGAAAGTCTACGTTGGACCTTATCCAAGTCATTCTAAATGGCATAACATAATTGGTTATCAGCCAGAACAAAAGATATCAGTAAAAATTGATAGTTGGGATACATGGAGCATGGATGAAACACTTGCTCATATTGTATTACCTATGCTAGAACAATTAAAAGAAAAAACACATGGTTATCCAAACGGCTTAACTGAAAAGAAGTGGGATGCAATATTAGATGAAATGATTTTTGCATTTAGATCAAAAACATTTGATTGGCAAGATGAATTTATATCCGGTGAATGGGATGTTTATCTTAAAGAAGTAACTGGTAGTGATAATATGGAAATGAATTATGGAGACAAACATACATACAAAATAGATAAAGAAAGTATGGACAAAGTTCAGAAACGTATTACCAAAGGATTTAAATTGTTTGGGCAATATTATGAAAATTTATGGGATTAATTAAATGAAGTATAAACAAACTGGTACTAACAGTTGGACTGTTGAAGTACAAGAAAATGGCAAAACAAAAGAATTGTTTATTGAGTTCCCACAAGATTGTATTGATCAAGTTGGATGGGCGGAAGGCGACGACTTAGAATGGATGCCTAATGAAGATGGTATTTCTTGGACTATAAGAAAGAAAAAAGATGAAACTGATCGAAAAAGAACCTAAACGTTATTATGATTGGATGCTATGGAAAATGCGACAAGTAGATAACGAAGAAAGTATGAGTAAGAAGATAGGACTAGATATTGATAAGAAACTAGCTGAAACAAATAAGGTAAAAGTAGAAAACTAAATACATACATGTTGCCAACTAACTCTCTTGAAATTGAACTTACTACAAAATGTACACTAGGTTGTCCATCATGTCCACGTAATAATCCATATGATAGCCGTAAGCTATGGGATGTAGGACACATTGACACTGACCTTGTTCTAAGATTAGCAGATGAAGTAGAACAAGATAATACTAGAGTATTGTTTGTAGGTTGTTACGGAGATCCAATATATCATCCAGACTTTATAAATATTATGAAGGTGTATGCAGAAAAGAAAATAAGTGTATTAGTGCATACCAATGCATCATTTAAAACTGATAAATGGTGGAAAGAACTTGTTTGGACAATACCGTGGAATAATAAAATTGAATTCGAGTTTAGTGTAGATGGCTTAGAAGATACAAATCATTTATATAGAATAAACTCAAAGTGGAAAAGTATCCAAACTGGAATGCAAGAGCTTTCTAAATATATTAAACAACAAAATGATCCTGCTAAAATACCACAAGTAAGTTGGAAGTTCTTAGTATTTCCATACAACGAACATCAAGTTAACGAAGCACAAGAACTATGTAATGACTATGGTTTTAAATTTTATGCGGCAAAGAGCGAAAGAACAATAGCAAGTTATAGAGTAGAAAACAATTACATATATGATTGGAAAGGTAAAGGAGATTTATCGTGGAAAATAAAAGAGAACTAAAACCTAGATGTACACTGTACAAAAATCCTATGTTCTTATCTGCTGATAAAAAACTAAAACCTTGTTGCTTTCTAAATCCACATGCTGAATGGAAAATATTTAAAGAGTGGGGAGAAGAAAGAGGACTTGACATTTCAGAAGATTTGGATATAATGAAATATAGTAGAAAAGAAATATTTGAAAGTGCAACCTGGAAAGGGTTGTTAGAAAGTTTTAAGACAGATGATGCTCCATATACATGCTATAAAGAATGTGGACATGATTCTTATACAAGTGATACAATGACAGCAAAGCATTCAAAATACAAACAAGATAACAATAAGGAATAAAAATGACAAAAGCAATAGTCGTGCTTGCAGACTCAAAACAAGCAAAGAAACTTGGTGCACCAGTTAAACGTGCATCAGCAAACTTAGAAAAAAGTGTAGACATATCGTTTGCACATGAAGAATATGATTACATTACTGTAATTGAAACTAAACCTAAAACAGCAAACGATGCTCGTGAACTAGGTGGAGATATGTTTAGCAAGTATAAAAAAATAGCTACTACATTAGAACTTGATGATGCATTAGGTTTTAGTAATGACATTCTCGAAGGAATTGACTTAGCAGGATACACATTTAATAAGTACAAAACAGATTCAAAAGATATTAAATTAGATTCTGTAACTATTAATAGCAAAAGCATTGATGAAGTTAAACAAAGTATTTCAGGTAGTATCAATTTTGCACGTGACTTAGTATCAGAACCAGGTAACGTATTATATCCACAAACATATGCGGCACGTATTCAACGTAACTTATCACCAACTGGTATAACAGTAAAACTATATCATGAATCACAACTAAAAGAAATGGGACTTAACTTATTATTAAGTGTAGGACAAGGTAGTGAGAAAGATAGTTATGTAGTTGTTATGGAACACATGAACGGCAAAGAAGGCGAACAGCCAATTGCATTAGTAGGTAAAGGTGTTACATTTGATACAGGTGGTATTAGTTTGAAACCAGGACGCAACATGGGCGATATGAAATACGACATGGGCGGTAGTGCCGCAGTAGTAGGTGCTATGCATGCAATTGGTACACAAAAGATTAAACGTAACGTAGTAGGTATTGTAGGCTTAGTAGAGAACATGCCAGACGGTAAAGCAATTAAGCCAGGTGATGTAGTTACTTCACTTAGTGGACAGACTGTAGAAAATTTAAATACAGATGCAGAAGGTAGACTTGTACTTGCAGATATATTAACATATGTACAAAAAGAATATAACCCATATGTGATAGTTGATCTAGCAACACTAACAGGTGCAATTGTAGCGGCTCTTGGTCATGAAATGGCAGGACTATTTACTAACTCAAGTGATTTAGAATTTGCAATTGATGATGCAGGTAAAGTATCTGGAGAAGGATTCTATCGTATGCCAATGGGTTCTAACTATGCAAAAATGATTAAATCTCCAATTGCAGATATGCAAAACATTGGCGGACCATATGCAGGATCAACAACAGCCGCAGAGTTTTTATACAAATTTGTAGATAACAAAACAGCATGGGCTCACTTAGATATTGCAGGTATGGCTTGGGAAGAAAAAGGTAAACCAGTTACTCCTAAAGGTGCGGCAGGATTTGGTGTACGTACATTATTTAATCTTGTTAACAGTGTACCTAATAAACAATCGCTTGAAATTGATAAGGATATGGATTACTAATGGCAAACACAATAGCAGTATTTGGTTGTGGCTTCGTTGGTGGAACTGTAGCAAATTACTTAGAAGAACATGGAACTAAGGTTATAAGAGTAGATCCAAAACTATATCCATTTCAAGATCCATATGATGCAGTTTTTGATTCAGATGGTATAGTAATTGCAGTACCAACTCCAAGTAAAGATGATGGTACATGTGATGATAGTATGATTACAAAAGTATTATCTTACTGTGATGCTCGTTCAAAGGTATTGATTAAAAGCACAGTAACACCAGACTTGCTACAGAATTATGATGTAAATGTAGTATACAACCCTGAGTTCTTAAGAGAAGCACATGCAAAAGAAGACTTTGAAAATCAACATACATTTGTATTAGGACATCATAAGCATAATGAACCAGATGCAAAATGGTGGGCAGAAGTATTTCAAATTGATGCATCAAAGTGTATATTTACAAATAGACGTACTGCAAGCATGATCAAATACACACATAATTCGTGGTTAGCAACAAAAGTTGCATGGTTTCATGAGCTATATGATAATCTACCACCAGAAGTTGACTATGACGCTATTACTAGTGCCTTGGGTAGATTTCCTACAGTAGGATCGACACATATGCAAGCGCCAAACTCAGAGGGCGGCCTAGGATATAGTGGTGCTTGTTTTCCTAAAGATGTAAAAGCCTTGACAAATGTCGTAAATCATAGTATACTTAGTAAAGTTAAAGAAACAAATAATAAACTAAACTCTAAAGGAGAATAAATGATGAATGTAAAAGAACTATTAATTATTGCGTTAGGTTGTTTAATATTTTTAGTAGCTACAAGTCCGGTAAGAGCAGACGAAGTAGAAAAACAAAAAGTAGATGGATATGTAAAACACTACTACAAAACTGTTCAAGTGCAAAATAGGCAGAATAACAGAGTATGTAGAGATGTTGATGTTCCAATTTACGGTAACAGTAATCAAGGTTTATCAGGAGAACAAGTTATAGGTGCTATTATTGGTGGCGTAATTGGTTCTAAAATTGGTAAAGGTGATGGGAATAAGATTGCAACAGGCGTTGGTGCAGTAATTGGTTCTCAAGTAGGTAAAAACAAAACACAACAAAACATTGTTGGATACAAAAGAACAACAGTGTGTGAAGACAATCCTACTTATACAACAGAATATAAAAGAGTATACAGTCACAGTGTTGTTAGGTTTACTGACAATGAAAACAGAGTATATGATATTAAATTCCAGAAGTATCAAAACTAGTAACAGGAGAAAACATTGGATAAGCTAAGGTATAGTGAAGCTTTCTATTCGGTACAAGGTGAAGGTAAATTTGTAGGAGTGCCTAGTGTATTCCTACGTACATTTGGTTGTAACTTTCGTTGCATGAACTTTGGAGTAGATACAAAGAAAGATCGTTGGGAACAACATGCAGAAGGTAACAGGTATAATGCAGAAGTAAAAGGTTTGCTTGATGCAGGTGTACATAAACAAGAAATTGAATTTGAACAGTTACCTATTGTACATACAGGTTGTGATACTTATGCAAGTATCTATCCTGAATTTAAACATTTTAATAAACAAGCTACAATTGATGAAGTTGTAGAACATCTTCTATCGTTAACACCTAATGGTAAGTGGGTACAAGACAATGGGCAAGATGTACATCTTATTTTAACAGGCGGCGAACCATTGCTTGCTTGGCAAAGATTATATATTGATCTTTTTAACCACCCACGTATGAAGGATTTAAAAAATGTTACATTTGAAACAAACACTACACAAAAATTACATGCAGATTTTGCAGAGTATCTCAACAATCAAGACAGAATCAAAGTCACTTGGAGTTGTTCCCCAAAACTTAGTGTTAGCGGAGAACGTTGGGAAGATGCTATTAAACCTAGTGTGGCTAATGAATATATTAGTGTTAACGATAGTGACATGTATCTTAAGTTTGTTGTCGCTAGTGAAGATGATTTTAACGAAGTCAAAAAAGCTGTTAGTGCTTATCAGAGTTCCGGGGTACAATGTCCAGTATATCTTATGCCGCTTGGCGGACGTAGTGAAGAATACTCCCTTAACGTTAAAGACGTGGCTGAAGCGTGTATGGCAGAAGGTTGGAGGTTCACACCAAGACTCCACATCAGTCTCTTCGGAAACGCCTGGGGAACATAAACTTAATGAAGGCTTAGAGTTTGACACAGGTGAAGATATGCTTCTAAGTTTACGAGACAAGTATATAGAAAAAAATAAAGAGTATAACAAAAAAGTCAATAAGAATAAAGAAGTTGACGAAGATGCAATTAGAAAAGCAGGATGGTAAATTATGCAAGATCCAAAAATTAAAAAACTAGTAACTACATTTGAATCTGATTTAGATAAAATTAATAAATCATGGAATGCATTGCAAAAGTCAGGTGTGTATGTACGTATGGAAATACGAGGCAATCATACATACGATGATCCAAAATGGCTTGAAGCAAATCAAATTACAGAAGAAGTGAGTTACAAGAAAAGTATTAAAGAATGAAAATAAACAAATGGTCAGAAGATCTAGGTTTATTAGAAGGTCAAGAAAGACTAATGTATCTGGTTGACTTGGCAAGAAATGCAACAACATTACCTAAAGAACTACGTACAGACGACAGACTAATAGGCGGGTGTATGAGTAAGATATGGGTAGATGTTGGCGTAAAAGAAAATATAGTGCATGTATATTATGATAGTGACGCTATGATTACAAAAGGAATTACAAGCATAGTTTGTGATTGCTTTTCAGACATGCCAGTTGAAGATGCAAAAAAGATAAAGTCCGAGGACTTCGAAGGATTAGGTATACAGCAGTTACTGACTCCTCAAAGGCGAAATGGCCTAGGAAGTTTAATTGGAACAATTATAGATAAGGTAAGCAGAATATGAAGCAAGGCAATTATATTTTTACAAGCGAAAGTGTAAGTAGAGGGCACCCAGATAAGGTGTCAGATCAAATTAGTGATGCACTAGTTGATGCAGGACTAAAAAACGGCGACGAGACAACTCGTGTAGCAGTTGAAACACTTGTAACCACTAACCATGTAACGGTAGCGGGTGAGGTAAAAAACTTTAACGTAAGCAATGATGAGGTAAAACAAATCATTCGTGATAAAGTTAAAGAGATTGGATATGAACAAGATGGATTCCATTGGGATAATTTAAACATCTATAACGAAATTCATTCCCAATCAGGAGATATTGGATTAGGAACAGACAACTTTGGTGCAGGTGACCAAGGTATTATGTTTGGTTATGCATGCACAGATAACGATGCAATGCTACCAGCACCTATTCATTACTCACATGAAATTCTAAAACGTTTAGATGCAATGAGAGCAGAAGGATATGAATTTTTATTACCAGATGCTAAGTCACAAGTAAGTGTTCAATACGATGGCGGTAAGGTAAAACGTATTGATCAAATTGTTGTGTCACATCAACACAAAGAAGGATTTCAACATAGCATTAAGGCACCTATTAAAGATGCCGCAGAAGAAGTATTAGGAGATTTAATTGATAAAGAAACTGTATGGCATATCAATCCTACTGGTAATTTTGTTATTGGTGGACCCGATGGAGACACAGGTCTCACAGGCAGAAAGATTATTGTTGATACTTATGGTGGTTTTGCTCCCCATGGCGGCGGCGCATTTAGTGGAAAAGATCCTACCAAAGTAGACCGTTCAGCGGCATATATGGCACGTTGGTTAGCAAAGAATGTAGTAGCAGATAACATGGCTGATTGGTGTAGTATTCAACTTAGCTATGCAATTGGTGTAAAAGAGCCTACTAGCATTTACGTTGATAGTGATGGACACAATAGAAGTATTCAAAAGTTTATTGAAGATAATATTGATCTAACACCAAAAGCGATCATTGACAGATTTGATTTATTCAAGTATACTAAGTATAGTGAAAATTGTATTTACGGACACTTTGGTAATAAAGATGTTCCGTGGGAACAGATTGGATGGAAATAGGAGGAAATATGATGGGTTGGTGGAACAAACTAGTACAACGTAAAAAAGCCGAAGAAGTAAGTGCTAAAGATAAAGCTACTGCTAAAGGCGAACCTTATGTAAAAGTACTAGAAGTTAAGTTTGATAAAGACAAACCAGGTGATGGTTACTTTGAATTAGAATGGAATCAAATATTTGTAAAACAATTACTTGAAGCAGGCTATTCAGGTGCTGATGAAAA
>Ga0206677_10000378_pt1 | contig 41474 bp, 46 predicted proteins | sample M130m12015metaG_FD_155475 | JGI IMG/M metagenome (GOLD analysis project Ga0206677, IMG submission 155475) | Ammonia-oxidizing marine archaeal communities from Monterey Bay, California, United States - M1 30m 12015 | ecosystem: Environmental > Aquatic > Marine > Intertidal zone | place: USA...
CGGCCCTATTGGTTCCCAAAAGAAACCACAGATCAATCACACATTCACACGTGTACTATATAATAGAGAATAAAAGCTTAGGATTGTTTTGTCGTGCACCTTAGGACCTTGAAGATCATCAAGCGACTTAAAGTCTCCCGTTGGCTCATGTTTACAAGGGCTTTGCGATCCTTTGGTGGCCTAAATGGTGGCCCTAGGTGTGATAGACACCCCCCACCCCCCTTGCATTCGATCCACACGCCACCCGCGGCCCCCTATGGGGGAACCAGCTTCAGCCCTTACCTTAATAACCCTTTCGGATTTTTGGGAGTAAAATGCCCCAAGGTCCCTTAAGACCCTGAGGCTTCATAAATAACTACTTACACTAGTGATATTGAGTATGTCTTGTGTTGTATCCCCCTAGGACCTACTGGATTCCAATGCTTACCTTAGGTATGTAAAGGGGCTCTGGGGAGACTTCTTCCGATACCGTCATTTATTAGACACCCCCTACATCCAAGTGGTTGTTTGGTCTTCTTTGGGGCCCTTAAGGAACAAGGAATTGTTCTTAAAGTTGTCTAATTCTTGCATGAAGATGTCTTGTTGACGGTCTAGCATCTGCCTGTCGGCGTCTGCGGCCATCTGATCGACCCAATATGCTACAGCCATCGAAAGAGCGTCTAAACGGTCATCGTGTGCTACAGCGCCTCTTTCGCGGCTCATACGTGTCATCTGGTGTATGAGGGTATAGCGAGAAGCTTTCTCTGGTGGATAGTGTTGTACGCTTTTCCAGTCTTTTTCAATGACCTTAGGGTCTATGACTAGCCTGTGTTGGTTCATAATAGGCTCTAGGGTATCAATGATCCTTAGTTCCTTTTGTTTACTGTGGCGAACCTCTTCTAAAGTACATGGATATGACTTGGTGAAGTATGGTTTGATCAACTCAGTAAACATACCGTCACCGAAGTTGCTCTCGATGGTTACGTAGTTAACTTTGTACGTCTTAGCGAGTGACACAAGGTGCTCTAAAGTATCCTTAGAATAGCCCCCTGAGATACCCCCTGCGTCTGCAACGTATAGGATACCGTTTTGCATCTTTACGATGGCATATGCTGTCTCATCTGAGCCCCTACCAGAGGGGTCAATAGCCATTACGCTACCACTATACTCCAACCAGTCCCCAAGGGTCTGTACGGGGCCGTAATAGCGGTCTCCAGCTAAGGCTAGGTTAGGTAGATCGTTGACCTCTACTTGCTTACCCCAGACTGCTTTCTCTGGTGCTTTGTCGTTGTCTACTCCCATGACAATTAGATCACTCACCTTGAGGGGATACTTGTCAGCATCGCTTAGTGATGTGTCTAACATGAACTGTAATGCAAAGCCTGAGCGACCATAGGACAACTCACGTTCTGTTAGGTCCTCTTCGTCGAAGCGCTTAGGGTCCATAGGACTACCTGCTTCTACTTTGTCGGCATCAAGAGCGTCAGCAACCATAGGGGCAAGACGATCATTGTATTTGTCTCTCTGGGCTACCGTCGGGTATCTTGCAGGCCAAATGCGTAGGTTGTACCCACGGTTTCTTAGCTCTTCATAAAGAGACATTTCGCACTGAGGAGTGCCTAGGTAGATAACACGTCCATCAGGTTTAAGAACAGCGTCAAACTCCTTAACGCTTTCCCCAAGCTTTTCACGCATCATCTGTGTTGCTGAGTTATTAGGAACCTCAATGTCGTCTGCAATGATAATATCTGCGCGAGACCCTGTAAGCTGTCCTGTAATACCAACGGACTTGACCGAAGGAGACCCTGAGGCTTTTGCAGGAGCAACGTCAAAGGCGATCTTGGACCACCGCTGTTCGTCTTTTGCAATTAAGTGCTGGGTGAAAGGTAGCTCAACGATCAATCGCTGTGTGAAGGTACTGAAGTCGTCGGCTCTCGATTTAGAAGCTGAGATAACCATGAACTTCATGTCGGGGTTTAGTAGTAATTGGTGCACTACATAAGCACATGTGATGTATGACTTTCCTACACCTCGAAAAGCCTGAACCACCATACGTCTAGGACCACCTTGAAGGTATTCGGCCATGTCGTATTGAACCGGAGTTGGTTCGGGTAGGTTCAGGTGTTTCCAAACAAGGTATAAAAAATTCCTAAAGTCGTGAAGCTGCTTTGGAATTTCTGGGTTCAAAGTAAATTACCTTTATTTTTTTTCTTGCCACTTCATCATGCAGAACCCTAGGGCGGCAGCGCCTACCCCTGTGCACAAAGCTTCCGCTAGTTCAGGTCCAAAATGTGTGGGATGTATCAGAAGATCAGCGCCTGCTGTCAGTACGCCAATAGTCCATGTTGATAAGATTATGTTACCTTCGAGTTTCTTAGAAAAACTCAAGGCCACAAAAGACACGCCAGCAATAGTACCTGTCTTGGCTGCTGTTATAGCGTGGTTTAAAGTTACGACTGTTAAGTCCCCTTGGACCATGCAAAGCAGGCAGGCCAGCCAAGCCTCCCTAAACCTATGAATAAATAAGATATATTTTTGGTATATTATTTTTGCCATCTAGCACACCAAGGGCACTTTGCATGTGCCATTTGATTGATGTCGTTTCGTGTTATACCAATATCTTTTAGCTGTTGGTTGCTGTGCATACGCAACGTGTCGCCTGCCCATACCGCTCTGCGGTGGTACATATAATCTTTATACAGTTTTACTATTTTTTTCATTGCTTAAAAGCCTGCTGAATATCTGCGTCTTCGAAAGGCAACGCCTCGAAAAGACGTCCCATGCTGTTGTCACCTGTTGGAATTGACTCGACACCGTTGTCTTTTAGGAACTTGATGGCTGCGCTTATTTCAGCGCCTGTTGCCTGTCCTGATTTAATCTTGTCGAGTAGATCGGTAGCCACTGCTGCATGCAGAGCCTCCAATAAATCGAAAGAAGCTTTACCACTCATTTTATGACCTCTTTGGTTGTTTTGATCTGTTTGCGCTTGCGGTCATAATCTTAAGGTTGCTTGGTCTGTTGTCGGTAGCGTTGTGGTTTTTGTGGTCCACCTCTTTGCCATCTCCCTTACGAACCAAGCCTTTTTTAGTTGCGTACTTACGTGCCGCGTTACGCCCAGCGCGTCTTTTCTTTTGCTCTGGTTTTGCGTGGTATTCGCGGTATTCCTTTTTGTAGTCGCGGCTCATTTAGAAACGCCTTTCATTTTTTCCCAAGTGCGTAGGCCCGATAGACCAAGCATCGCTAGGACTAGCTCTAAGACTTGTTCCATTGGAAATAGTGGGAAGGATGATATTGGAAGGCCGTACAGAGTAGCACACCACTCAGAAATAGGCTGACCGATAAACGCCCAAAAGACGCCTAAAGCTGCTACCCAACCAATAGCAGGACGCCACCCAGCGACCCATAAGGATCGGTGAGCGGCTTCTACTTTATTAGTTTCTGCTTGTGATTTATTGACTTCATTAACTGCTGATAAGATTTCAAACTCAATACGCTGTTTAGCTAATTCTGCTTGCGCCTTGTCAGGTAATGTTTTGTCAATGATTGCTACAATGTTTGGCAGGATAGTCATAAGACCTGCTAACATTTGTTATCCTAGTAATTTAAAGATTGCTGTTAATCCGAATTGATCGGCCATGAACAGACAAGAGACCCCAATAGCAAACCATTTGATTTGCACTAAGGTTTCGTGGATGCCACAAAGGGTGGCCCTGAGCTCTTCTGAGGTATCAAAAAGCTCTTTAATATTGTCGTTCTGACGCTCTATGGTCCATTCGATTTTATTTAAGCGGCTTTCGGTATCAAGACTGCTCATTGTGATCAATTATCGTTTCAGTGCATTTAAACCAGAGATCGTTTTCTGGCGGATTAAAGTAAGGAACATCACCCTCAGGTGGTTCCACACGGGTGATGGGTCCTACATCTGTGCCGCGTACAATATATCTGTGGTCCATTTCATAGACGGGGGTATTTGTAGCAACTATTCTGTAAAGGACACTTCTAAGGGTGTTGGGATCCATGCCTCGTAGTCTCCGTTTGTAATTTTTTGATCAACACTAGGGTTCATCTGTTTTTCGTACTCATATTCCATGTGGTGCGTATGTAGAGCCATGACCGCTAGTGTTGGGGATAAAGAACGCATTTGTTGACCAGTGGTCTGGTTAAACCATTCAAAAGCGTCGAAGCTTTCTGGGTCTATTGTTTCTATGTCTAGAAAATTAAAACCTGTAAAAGTCTTTGTACCGTCTGGGTTATCGTTAACCCCAGTAATGTTACTAATGGTTCGCGCAGCCTTTACTCTTGACGATTTCAAGGCCTCAGCTTTTTCAACCAAAGTATCGTGGTTAGTAAAAACTTCTTCACTATTTAAGCGCCACACGTTTTGCACGACATGTTCATTTAAGTACGTTAATACGCTTGGCATAACACTTAGCACAGTGAACCACTCAACATAATAATCGTGAGTTTCTTCTGATCCTAGTTCTAATAACTTACTTGTAATAAGTTCTTCAGAATTAGTTAACAACGTCAGGGTCTCGTCGAAGTCGAAAACATCTTCTTCTTGATCGCCAAACCATTCAGTAAATATTGTTAAGGCGTCGCCTTCTAGGCCGTGGTCTATGAGTAGCTGTAGATTAATGTTCATTAAGAGACTGCTCCCCATACATTTGTTGTATTGTTAATGGTTACTGAGTTACCGTTTGTTACAACGGCAGAACCGCCAAGCTGCTGATATTCCCACTCAAAAGTTATTAAATAGTTATTGCCCCCCGGAACGGGAGTGTTAGAGTTAAAAAGGGCATAATCGTTATAATAATAAGCGACATGCTCTGAAAAGGTTCTGATGGTACTCCTTTGGCCATAGCCGTTTTCGCCAATGTCATTTTCAGCGGGGATCGAACCACCAGAGGTGTATGTCCCACTTCCGCTACTCGAATAACACTGGTCTCCATCAGCATAATTTCTTGTTGGGATTACAGTACCACCTGTCTGCCCTGAAAACCCTTTTTGATATTTAACGACAAAAGTATCTTGTCCGCCTCCACCACACATTATAAATTCTCCATTTAGTAATTTGATCCACCACCGAGATTGGTTTGACTGCTCCAGATAAGATTTCCAATGCCGCCTCCGCCATCCGCGGGGGTTGCCTCTCGGTCCTCGTTGAGGCCTACACTTTGTACGTTAAAAGCCGATGTAGGACCCAGTTGCCTAAAAGCTTGACGCCCTGACTGTCCTATACCTGTAATTGCGGGAGGTTGGTCTGTAGGGTAGTGAGGGATATCTTCACCAATAATACTATGTTGCATTAAGGTAGTACGCCCGCCACGACCACCGCCAGCACCACCGCCCCAGCCGCGAGACAATCCTGGGACAAATTTAATGTTACCTCCGGAAGATGCAAAGGCCCGATGTCTGTGAGGCTCTTCGTCAAAAGTCGCTAATGCAAAGAACGGTTGCGTCAGGGGTGCACCAGAAGCGAACTGCTCCCAGACCGCATTACCGCCTTGAGGGCCGCCTGCCCCGCCACCAGCTATATAACCTGAATTGTTTATTATAGCCGTACAGTTAACAGCTAAAGCTGGGCCACCCGCTTGACTAGGGGCCACTAAATTGGATCGCCAACCTTTTGCTGTGAGTGTAAAACCCCAGTTGGAACTCGTTTGAGGTCTAAACCCATTTGGAATATTGAACGAACATGCGTCACCGCCCTTGCCCATAATAATACCGTTGTTGTTTAGTATTAGAGAACCCAAGTTCCCTGTAGTTAGGGCTGGAACACCAATATCGTTGGACCAGAAAGTAGTGCCACTTGCGATATTAATTTCAAAGCTGTTGGGTACACTATATCCTAAACCTGTAACCCAACTTTCTAAGTTTACCTTCTGATGGTTACCTGCTGGATACGTCAGTGATATAACTGCTGACGCTCCATAAAAGCTGCTGTACGTTATTGCTCCTGAAGTAGCGATACCCGAAGCTACGCCATAATATTCGTTAAGAGAATGAGGGGCGGACCCCCCAAACTCATTAACAATATCAGTCATAGCAAGCGGTCCACTTGATTTAACTGCCATTCTTTATTTCCTTTACCTGTTGGGAAAGGTCCTTAACGGCCTCAATAAGAAGACCAACAAGGTTACCGTAAGCAACTGAAAGATACTCTTCATTCTGGACAACGACCTCTGGAACGACTTCCTGAACTTCCTGAGCAATAACACCCATGTTGTTCTTCCCGTCTTTCAAGAAGGTTACGCCGCGGAGCGCTTGGACTTTACCGAGAGCGTCATTTATTGTCTCAATATCTGTCTTTAATCGTTTATCAGAATAAGCAGTAAGGTTGCCTGTAGCCGTACAATCCCCGTTACTAGCCACAGTAAATCTTGTCGTATCCCCGCCTGCCCTAATGTAAACATTAGATGCTGATTTAATGTAGGTATGACTGTCTGTAGCAAAGTAAAAACGCTGATCACCGTCAGGTGTGTTGCGCCATGAGTTATTTACCGCCCACGTAGCGCCTGATGGCCCAGTGGCCCCTTGAGGACCTGTAGAACCTGTAGCGCCTTGCGATCCGGTAGCACCCTGAGGACCTGCGGCACCCGCTGGACCTGTACCACCCGCTGGACCTGTAGGACCTGTAGAACCTGTAGAACCTTGATCACCTTGAGGACCTTCATCACCTGTAGGACCTTGTGAACCTGTAGGACCCGCAGGGCCTGTAGGACCGTCGGAACCTGTAGAACCTGCCGGACCTGTAGGACCTTGGGGTCCGGTGCTGCCTGTATCACCTTTGTCACCTTTAGGACCTGCTGGACCCGTAGGGCCTGTAGACCCCGTAGGGCCGTCTGGACCCTCGGCACCTGTAGCACCTGTGCCGCCTGTAGGACCTGTGGGACCTGTGGGACCTGTTGGACCATCATCACCTTGAGGACCTGCCGGACCTGTAGGACCTGTTGGACCTGTAGCACCTGTACCTCCAGTGTCCCCTGCGGGACCTGTAGGACCTGCGGGACCTGTTGGACCTGTAGGGCCGTCATCACCTGTAGGGCCTTGTGAACCTGTAGGACCAGCAGCGCCTGTAGGACCTTCATCACCTGTTGGACCTTGTGAACCTGCCGGACCTGTAGGACCTGTGGGACCAGCAGCGCCTGTAGGACCTGTATCTCCATCAGGACCTGTAGGACCTTGAGGACCTGTAGCACCTGTGGAACCCGTATCACCTTTAGGACCTGTTGGACCTGTGTCCCCGTCAGGACCTGTGGGACCTTGGGGACCTGTAGCACCTGTAGGACCCGTGTCACCTGTTGCACCTTGGGGGCCTGTATCTCCGTCTGGACCCGTAGGCCCTTGAGGACCTGTAGGACCTGTAAGACCTGTGTCTCCTGTAGGACCTTGAGAACCCTGTGGACCTGTGGAGCCTGTCGGACCTGTGGAGCCTGTATCGCCTTGAGGACCTTCAGGACCTTCAGGACCCGTAGGACCTTGGAGACCTGTAGAGCCTTGAGGTCCGGTAGCACCATCAGAACCATCGGCACCGTTTGTGCCTTTCTGAGCAACTTGTTGCCAGTAGGTTGTGTTAGTTGTCGCTGTACCAACGGGGACGTTGATTCTAGCAACAAATGTTTCGCCGTTATAGTAAACAGCATCCTGTGCGACATAGGCAGTAGTGGAAACCCAAGTTCCCTTCCAACCCATACGCACACGACCAATATTTATCTGAGCCATATATTTTACACCGTTGTTACATAGAGGAAACCGTCGGCGTCGATTGAGAAATCGTTGTCGTCAGCATCACCATAATATTCAATCTGAAGCTCACCATCTGAATTGATGGAGAACGTACCAAAAGCTAGACCTAGTGGGGTAGAACCCATAGCGCCTGTAGGGCCTTCGGGGCCTGTAGGGCCAACTTCACCCTGCACACCTTCGGGGCCTTCGGGACCAAGCGGACCGTCGGGGCCTTCGGGACCAAGTGGACCCTGAAGACCTTCAATACCTTGAATACCTCTAGGGCCTTGGTCTCCTGTTGCACCAGTAGAACCTGTGTCACCCTGTGGGCCTTGTATGCCTTCAGGACCTTGTTCACCTGTGGCACCTGTAAGACCTGTATCGCCTGTAAGACCTTGCGGACCCGTAGAGCCTGTAGCACCTGTCGGGCCTTGAGGACCTGTGGCACCCGTAAGACCTGTATCGCCTGTAGGACCTTGAGGACCTGTGGAACCTGTAGCGCCTGTAGCGCCTTGGTCACCTATAGGTCCTTGGGAGCCTGTATCGCCAATAAGACCTTGAGGGCCTGTGGGACCTGTAGCACCTGTCGGGCCTTGATCACCTTGAGGGCCCACTGGGCCTGTGTCGCCAACAAGACCTTGAGTACCTTGGGAACCTGTAGCACCTACCGGACCTTGGTCACCTTGAGGACCTAGAGGGCCCGTATCACCTGTAAGACCTTGAGGACCTGTAGGACCTGTCGGGCCTAGGTTACCCTGAATACCTTGAGGACCTTCGGGACCAATAGGACCTGTGGGACCTGTAGAACCTGTGGGCCCTTGGTCACCTGTTAGGCCTTGAGGACCTGTGGGACCTGCGATGCCTTCAGAACCTTCAGGACCTTGTGGGCCTGTAGCACCTGTAATGCCTTGAGGACCTGTAGGACCTGTAGGACCAGATGCGCCTTGGTCACCCACAATGCCTTGGATACCTTGAGGACCAGTTGGTCCTTGAATACCTTCTACGCCTTGGCTGCCTGTCTCCCCTATAGGACCTAAGGCGCCTTCAGGACCTCTTGGGCCTTCAGGACCGCGAGGACCTTCTATACCTACGGGACCTTGTGGACCTGTATCGCCGGAAGGGCCTGTAGCACCTGTAGGACCTTGAGGGCCTTCAGATAAGAAGAAGCTGAGATTACCGCTGGCTGGGTCATATTGACTATAACCATCAGAACCATACGGTAGACGTACCAGAGAGGTAGTTAGACCGTAAAGCTGGTCACGTACTGAGACCGCTGTGCCGAGAACTGACTCACCAACAGTATCTACATACCCTCTGGTGGCAATTTCGTCATCTTCGGTTGGATTACCAATGTTATTAAAGCTAAACCCTTGGCCATCCCAAGTATTGGTGTTGGGGTTCAGTCTAATGCCTAAACTGGCTTTGTAACTAGCCTCTTCGGATAGAAAACGAGCCTGCTGACTTAAGAGATTTAAGTCTTCAGCATTTAAGTTTGATCCTTGAGAGAAAACAACAACAGGTTCAGTTGAGGTAGATCGCTCAACAACCACCAAAGCTCCTGCCTCTGGTATAGCATCGAGTACGATTGTGTTTGTAGATGTAAAAGTTAAATTTGTAGTTGCAGTACCGTTAACGAGTACAAGAACATCAGCTTCGTTCATGTATTCAAAAGGCACGGCAAACGTCGAAGCACCGCCGTCGGCAGTGTAGTTAGCAATAATAGCCATTTAATACCTATATGAAAAAGACCCCTCCGAAGAGGGGCCGTTCGTTAACGATTAAAGTCGAGGAGTTGCTGTCCAGTTTGTTTAGCTACTTTTCGAGCAACATACTCATCCCTTAGCTCTGGGAACTCTTGTATTAGCTCTGCCCTTGCACTCTGGATATGAGCAGAAATAACCTTACGGGTTAAATCGGCCTGCTTATTGAAGCCTTCGGCTGTTAACTCAAAGTCACTTGCGGCTGCGCTATAAGCTTCGCTTGCAAACAGTTTCTCAAGGTTACCCATAAGGTTTCTACCGTTTATCTTAGTAGTACCCGCAAGGCGCTGATAAGCGGCAAATTCCTCAGTGTTTAGCTTGAACTTCAAATCTGACATAGTTTTAGTCGGACCACGGAAACCTACTTTTAGGCTTACCAATTCTTCTAAAACTTTATCTTCAGTTGCATCGACTACTGGCAGACCTGAGAAGCCCCCGTAGTTGATCATAGGCTTACCTGTTAACCAGTTGTACTTTGTTGGTAGCTCATCGTTTGATGTAACCCACCTACGGCGGATTTTGTCCACGAGACCAACAGCTTCTTTCATCTCTTCAGGCTGTCCGTCCATCATGTACTGCACACCCTCATAAATTTGTTCAGGGGCTGCGGGTACAAAGGAAGTTACATACTGTTCACCAATACGGCGTAACGAGTTTTTCTGTGCAGGGTTTTCACTTGTCAAAGCAGCAATTAAGTTAGAAATGCCTTGAAAATAAGCCTTATCCTCTACAGTCTTTGTAATACCTAGGATCATAGAAACCGCGAGGTCACTAACAGGTACATTCGCTATGTCTTTTACGTCACCAGAAAATGCAGGTGAATAAGACACAGAGTCATACATGTTTGCCACAGCCGCGATTGGCATGAAGTTAGGGTCCATTCGTTGATAACTTACCCACTTACCACCTACTTTGATGCTATAAGGTTGGTTACCTGCTTGTCGCCATGTACGGTTTTGTGCTGGATCGGAAGGGCCTGCGCCAGTCACTAGGCCTTTATAAACAAGACTTAGTGCACCACCATAAATCACCATTCCGGTGGCCAACTTACCTTGAGCCTGTGAACGTACAACCATGTCAGTACTATTAAGCTGTTCCTGCAAGTCTTTAGAAAGCTTGCTTAGCATTGGTGTACGCTGGACAGCGGACGTGATTAAGTTGGTTGGGGTCCGTACAAAGGGTAACACCATCTGAAACGAGGGGTTACTTGCTACAAACGAGTGAAGCTTTTGAGCATGAGAACCCTTACGAAGCTCTTGTGTAAAGGTAACACGACGGGCCATATCCACAGCCTGTGAGTGCTTAAATTTACCGTTTGCAGTAGCGGCTGCTCCCGAAGCGTCAAACGCATCGTCAAGGTTTTTTGAGATAAAGGTTGAAAGCTCTTCGCCTTTGAGACCGCGCCCAGCGCCTTCTAGCTTTGAAGCAGCGTAGACAGCCGAGCGGTAGTTGATCTGTTTGAAGAACTCATCCTCAGCGCCTAAAGCTCTTAAGGACATACGACTTGCTTTACCTGTATAGTTTAAGAAACCACCAAGGAAAGTGTCAGAGGCTACATCCCAATATTCGCTTGTAATCTTATTGGCCTGTGTGATGTCATCAACCTTACCCACAGTGTCTAGTAAGTTTTTCTCAAGTTGAAACGCTCTTGACGATTGAACGATTGCAGCGTCAAGGCCCATAAAGAGCCCTTCTACTTGTGCAGAATAGTAGCTACGTGCCGCAGCGGCTTCTGCCGAGAATGCACCTTTACCCATAAAGGACCCAACATAACCCTCCATTGGGCGTAGAAAGGTTTCCATCCCACCTGACAACATGTTGGTTACGTGTGTCTTAGTGTTCAGCAAGATCATAGAGCGGAAAAGCTCAACTACAGACCGCATACCTTTAGTGGCATTACTTTCTTGTGTAGCCTTAATAACCTTGTTCATGGCTTTAAAATTACCACGACCTGCGGCAACAAAGGAGGCTCGAAGCTGTTCTAGACCTTTCTTACCACCGTAAGCTTTTAGGACATGCTCTAGCTCTACGATTTCGTCACGTTCAAGTGATTTCATCTTAAGCTGATCAGCATCCATTACGGGCTTTTTACGGAGGTTCAAAGCACGACCAAAGGCTGTTTCCTGCCCTTGGAGGGACTTGAGCAGCATTGAAGAACTCTCAAGGGCCTCTAGCGTTGTCTGAGTGAAAGCATCTTCAGTATTAAAACGTACATCTAATAGGCTGTCATACAGGTCTTCGTATTGCTTCTTTACTACGCTTTCAGCGGCACCAAGAACAAACGAGGCGTCCTCAGTAGCCTTTGTAAAGTTAGTTACAATACCCGCAATCTCTTCGTTTTTGAGACCAAACATGTCCCCAAAGCGCTCAGCAATGTCATCCTCAGCATCTTTCCAAGACTGAGTGCCTCGAACTGCCTGAAATTCTTTTGCGTTCACTTTGATAAGATTAGAGACAGTGTCTTTAACACCCGCAGGGTTGGTAGGGTCCCAAGTTTTAGGATCGTACAAGTTACCCTTCTTTAAGGAATCTCCAAGGTCCTCTGGGTTTTTAGCAATGTTTTTTATCTGAGCAGCGTCGAGTTTCTTTATTTTAACCTTAGTGGGCGCTTTGACACCTTTATCAGAAACTTTGGTTTCTATTTTAACAGTGTTCTTTGCTTTAGGAACGTCCACGCCTTTGTAAAGATCATCAACAACTGTATCCAACAGCTTAGCTTTAGTACGTGAGTTTTTAGAAGACAGCTTAATACCGAGCATTTCAGCATAACCAACAAGCTCTTTTTTAGACGTAGCCTTTATCAGCTCATCCTTGGTTTTATTCTTAAGGCCTTCATCAAGCTTACGCCTAATCAACTCTTTTGTAGCTGAAAGCTCAGGAACAACAGCCTCGCCTACCTCTTCTAAACCATCATCTAGAATAGTCTGTGGGGTGTTAGTTGTACCTTTAGCTTTCTGTTCAGCAATCAAATCAGATTTAAGCGCCTGAGTGATTGCATTTTCTGTAGCAACTTCTTCAGCGTCTAACTTAACCGCAGCATCAATCTCCAAGTCCTGCTTGGCCACGGACTCAGTAATATCTTCACCTGCATCAATAGCACGTTCAGTACGCTTAAATGCCTTACCTACTTTAAACACAGCTTCGACTGCGGCACCTGTTAAGGCACCTTCGATACCTGCTTTAAACTTACCCTCAGCAAAACTGTCTTCAGGGTCCGCAGCTAGATACTGTGTCACCACGTTATCAAGAGCAGGTACGTCCTCTAAGACGTTAGACAGGCGCTCTTCGTAGGGGTTTGACACGATTGTATCGCCTACAGCACCTTGCCGAATGTTACGGCTCCAGCCTTTACCCATTAAGAGATGGTCAAGACCGCGTCCTAGCTTGCCTACCGCTTTGATTTTACCAGCACCTACAAAGCCTAGACCAAACTGAGTAAGGTCCTCGACAACTTTACCACCCATTGTTCTTGGGCGGTTAGGTTTATACGTAATTATAGGCTTCCGAGTATCCTCAAAACCTTCATAGCCTGTGAACTCAATCGCAGTGTCGATAGCTGATTTACCAAACTGTAGGGTTTCCTCAGCAGCATCAAGTGCACCTGAGGTTATACCACGTCCGATTTCATCCCAGAAACCAACGTCGTTATCTACAATGGCTTGAGCCTCTTCGTCGAGGACCCATTTGCCATTTTTATCAAAGGGCATTATTCCTGTCCTCCTTCGTTATTTAAGATTAGACGCTCAATTTCTCTTGTGAAATTTGGTCCTTGAGTGTCGAGGCCGTAACTTAATTGTTGGAGTAGTCCGGCTATTTCAGGTTGCGAAAGGAAGCTCATAATCCCTTGTGGTAGGTCTTCTGGTACAAGATCAGGGTACAACCCTCTCGCCGTACTCATAAATACATCCGCTTCGATAGCGTCCTGCCTGTTCTGTTCTTCACGGGACGACTGTATCTCTACTGCCATAGCTTCCTCTTCAGAAACTGGTGGGTTAGCCACTATTTTAGCGGTTATCTGTCCCAGTACTTTCTCAACAGGAATGCCTAGACGTGCAGCCATGACAAAGGCTTTCGACTGTCCCCAGTCTCTTGTTGGGTCAATCGCGATCTGGTTAAACTCAGTAATAATACCTTCAAGGTCCTCAAGGGTTTCTACCTCATCAAGAGGGTTGATATTCGTACCTTTTAGATCAGCATCGGGGACTATAAATTGTGGACGCTTTGTCTCGATGGCTAGTCTACTTACTGACTGAGTATATGTCTGAGGCAAAAGAAGAAGCGTTTTCTGAACATTTGGGCTTGCCCCTGTCTCTTCAACTTCTTGCACCTCTGGAAGAGTTTTTCCTAGTTCTGGATCAACAGTCTGGCCTTTAATCTCCGCACGTTTAGCTTCGATTATTGGTGCCTGCTTTTTCATCTGATCTATGATGTAAGCATTAGCATCCGCCTGTCCCTCAGGGTCTTTAAGGTCAAACCTTTGGGCCGCAGCTAAGACAATATTGTTACCAATTATTTGTGCTTCAGATTTCAATTTAGTGTAAGCAGTTGTGCCTTCCATAAAGGCTAGAGGGTTGCTGCTATCTGAGCGAGTGGCGTCAGAAACAAAACCTGCAACATGGTTAGTACCTAGTGAATTGGTAATGTTACCTAGACGTTGGCCTTGTTGACTAGCACCTAGCAAGTTGACCTTATCTTGAGGACTAAGTTCCCGCGAAGTTAAGACTTCAGTCGTGATGTCTCGACCTCCAAGCGCTTGGCTTTGGAAATCAGCCAGCGTCTCAGGATCACTTACAATCGTTTCTCTAAATTCAATCTCAGACCGGATATTGTTTACAACACCCTGTCCACCTTGAGGATTAACTAAAATAGCTGACAGTAAGTTTTTACCATCCTCAGTTTCAAAATAATCAGGGCCTTGGTTTACCAGTTGAGTGTAGGCGTTTTCTTGTAAAACATCTAATTCACGCTGTTGATCTTTAACATCCCGTGCGTAAATTTCATCTTCCTGAGCTTCGTACTTATTATCAAACTGTTCAGAAAGCTTTGCGACTGAAAGCGCACCTTTTCCTGTTTCGCCATAAGTACCCACACGTGTTTTAATATTCTGCATGGCGCTTATATAAACGTCACGGTTTTCAAGGTCCTCAAGGCCAGCGGCTTCGAGGTGGGAAAGAGAATTAGTAATAGCTGCTGACGGGTCTAGCCCTTGGTTAATGTAATCTTGAATTACTTCGTTTGAGGCTTTGGCATAACTTGCAGCATCAAGCTGTCCAGTTTCCTGATTAAAGTTATCGTTACGTGCGGCCACCATGTCCTTACCTAAATTGGTAAGCTGGGCCTGACGTGCTCTTTGAATGCCGTGCTCATACGCACGTTGGTTGACCATGTTGGAGAAAGCTTCGGCACGTGTGCCAAACTCAGCGTTAAAGACTTCAGCGTCAAATAACTCCAAGGCGTTCTTTTTGATAAACTCATCCTGACGTGCGGCCACAAAGCCGTTTACATCTCGAATACCGTTTTTGTTGCTGTTCCAGTCACGCATTAGATCGTTACCGAACTCACGTGCCTTATCTCTTAGGATACCCCGTGAGAGACCCTCAATAAAGAAGGGGCTTTCGATTTCATCAATTTCACCTGATTTAATCTTGTTTGCGTATGCTTTACGCTCTTTTGAGGAGGCCTCTAAATAACTCTGAAGGCCCTCTGCTTTTGCATCTTTCTTGTTTGTCTCTGCGGTCCGGTCAAAGTAACTTGTAAGGGTAGGCTCGATTTGCGCTAACGCATTAGCTATCTGCATACCTTTACTGTTACGGCTCACCTGATTGCTGACAGACGTGTATGTGTCCACAGGACGTGCCACGATACGGCTACCCTGTCTCATTCCCCGCAGGGAAGAGGTATCAGTTGGAACTCTTGCCATTTCTTATCCTAATTAAGTGGTATATTGCGAATATTGATTATAACCGCCGACAGCGGACCCACCGATCTTAAGTCCTGTAGCCAGTAGGCTAGGACGCTCGATCATAGGTTGACTGCTAATTCTACTTTCAGTCGCTGCTTTAACCCCCATGCCGTCAAAGACTGCTTGAGCGCGTACTGCGTCTTGATTTCTATTGATTTGAGATATGTTTCGGGCTTCCGTGCGGTGTACGTCACGAAGCATGTGATCAAGGCCCATACCTGAGATACCAGCTTCACCAGCGGATGCTCTCATGCGGGATTTGATACGTGCTGCCTGCAACAGACTGTCAACCCTATCATCTACAGCAGCGCCTGCCTCTTCCATCACACGGGTGTTTAACTGACGGAACTGGTCATCCTGACTTCTAACTGCGTTTTGGGCGTTAATATCGTTTTGACGTGCCTGTTGTTCTGCTTGAATTGATGCGTTTCTGTGGGATAGAGCGGCAGAACCAACTCCCATCCCAGTACTAATAGCAGCCATACCTAAGTTTAAGGCTGCTGCTGATGCGGCGGCTCCAGTGCCAAGGCTAATGCCTAAAGCGGGAGCCAGTGCTGCGCCTAACATGACTACACACATTTATTTTATCCTAACAAATTCATAAAAGGGTTTCTTCATCATCCCGTGATCTGGGACGTAGCGGATCATCACGAAACCAAGACGCTTAAGCCAAAGTATGGCAGCGCGATTATCCTCTGAAACGTAATTATAAAGGAGGGGGTATTCGAGAAGGTAACTGTCTACCCAAGGCTTCGCTGTCGCATGTAGCGACTTTGCAAAGGACACAATTTCAGGTGTCCCTAAAAGCCAAGGGTAGCCAACAGTCCCTGCATGACCTACGCCCCTCATGCCTACGATTTGACCATTTCCGTAAATAGTCTCAGGCTTGTGCGAGTTGTTAACAGAAGCAAGTAAAGCACCCAGAGGGTTTAAACCGCTAGAATGAAAAACTTCTCTTGCATCTGTTTCTCGCATATTGGGAGCAAGTTCGTGACAATGTTCTATTGTTGAGTGTTTAAACTCGATCAATCTAGTCTCCTTGATCTGATGTGGAAGACAGCCTCCCATTCAGCAGATTGAAGAACTACGGGTAGAAAGGATGTCGAGTTGACCAAGATACTTGTGTTACTGGCTTCGGATTGAATGCCAATTTGAAAGTTTCCTGTTTCTAGTTTGGATTGACCCGTAATCAGAGAGGAACCGAGATCGTTAGATGCTCTGTACTCTACAAAGTTTAGCTCTTGATTAGGGAGCTTACGCCGGATCGTTAAGTTGTACGCACCTGTGTCACTATAAACTAGATTGAAGCGTCTAAGCTGTAAGCGGCCTGTAGTTATAGGCTTATCGTTAGCCTTCATAACAATAGGTGAAAACTCGTACTCAAAGTTATACTTAAACCCTGCATAGACTTTGGCATTAAGCCCAGCGGTAAAGACGGCCTCGGCCTCAGACACTTGCCGTCCGTCGTTAGTACAAAGGACGTAATCAGTGTAAGGCAGTGCTTGATCTACTGCTGTAATCTCGATGCGACGGTCAATTAATACTGGGTAGGTCAAACTACCTGTGACTGATGTATCAACGCTTAGGTTAATAGTCTCTAAGCAAACACCTTCAGCACGTTCCACCAAGAGGTAAAGCGTTGTGTTTTCGACTGACATGTGAATGACCGGAGCGTTAATGGTCCAGTAGTTCCAAGCAGATTGAAGTTTTTCACCCGCACTCCAATAGTAACTATAGGTATAAATGCGGTCTGGGTAACTCTCCGCAGTAGCAAACAACATGTCTAAGTTAGAAGAAGCTAAAAGCTGTGTCACTTCACCGTCAATAAAATTAGGAACGTGTGATGTAATATCTGAGGCGTCGTTTGTATCATTATCGCTATCTACAAAGTACTCGCGTAGGCCTGACCAAGTACCTCTTAAGAAGGGAAAGAATACGTACTTTCCAGCAGAGGCAGGTTTGGCTCTTAATGAAGCCTCAAAGTTTGTGGTAACCGAAGCTGATACCGTAGCTGGCGAGAAAATGTCTGCGTTCAAAACCTTAAACTGTGCAAGGTCTGAGAACAGGATAATACTCTCGTCAAAAGGTACCCCATGCTTGAGGATACTCACTGTGTTATTGGTCACCGCAATATCTACAACACCATCGTCTAGTAACGTGAGAACAGTGGTTTGAAAGAAGTTGAAGTAGGACCCAGTTTGACTGGCGATTAAGTTTTCATCCGATAAGAAACATAAGCGGTCTTTATAAAAGAACACATCGTTAATTGTGTATCGCCCAAGGGGGTACTCTGCGGCGTCATAGTTGGCAAAAGACGGATACGGGTTTGTATCATCGTCACCAGAGTTTCTTAGTGTCCATGTTACGGGTTCAAAAGTAAAAGTACCGTCGGCATTTCGTATTAGCTGGTGAGGTAAAGTTTCAGCATCGAAATCTAATAGAATATCGAAACCTACGCATTCTTTCCAAACAAAGTCAGAACCGTCATCAGGCTGTTGTAGCTCAACAAAGTAATCATCCTGACCCTTTGTAGTGTCACCGTTAATACGTACTCGGAAACCTAGTTTACCCTGCGCTGGCAGGTCCTTTAGATCACTTACAACACCTTTAATACCCTTGATATGTGTATCACCAAAGGAGTCGGTAGCGTCGAGGCTGAACACAGCGTTATCGTCTCGAAACACGTAAATGATGTTATCAAGAAGCTCAAAGGTGAAACCCGCGGGTACCGCCCCCTCAAGGGCTGTTTTTAAACTAGATGCAATGTTTGTGGTTTTTACATCAGGCTCATGTAGGACATCTGAGCTATCCCGTGTTGTGTAGGTTGCAGTGTAGTCTGTGCCTGCATACGCAATAGTTACAGAATAGTCTGAACTGTAATCACCCTGCTTAACAAAGATCATACCCTCTTGTTTCAAAGCAGCACTACGTGTTGAACCTGTTTTTACCTTTTTCTTTTTGTTAACGATAAAGGTATAATCGGCAACGCTAGTTGCGCCAAAGTCCTCTGAGGCGGATGTAGTGCCTGACAGGTATTCAATGTTATCAGCAGTGACTGTTTGAGCCTCTCCTGTCTCATTAATCACTTGGATTCCTGTAGGAGAAACAATGACAAAATAGGTCTCTAAAATGTTCTGAGCGCTAAGAAGCCTGACAGTGTGAATAAAAGAGTTGGTAGTAAATGAGCTCAGCAAAGCAACGTGTTCTGTGGGTGGCCTTTTATAGAGACCCTTAACTACGCTCGATACGCCGTTAACTTGTCGCTCGGCCTGCGTGTTTAGCCTTAAGCTAGGAGGCTGCTGCGATACCCCGTTAATTACGTTAGGGATCGCGCCTGAAATTAGAGCCATTCTTATCCCCTACGGTTAATGATGCTATAAGTATCGACGCCATTAAAAATGTTGTAATCAGCGTCGCGGTTTTCTTGCTCATCAAGCTCTAACTTAGCTTCCATTTCGTCGCGTTGTTGGAAGCCGTGTAGCTCGGATGAACCAATGGTGCGGTCTTGAAAAACACGGGCTGCCCGTAAGGCAATATAACGACGTGCAACCTCTGGAATATCCTCGAAATCCAAAAGAAGGATGATCGTTACTTTAACCGCATTATCAAATGAAAATGTATGTCCTACGCGGTTGTAAAGCTTACCGCTGCGCTGGGCTATATCAAGTGTTGTAGACTGTACGTCACCGTCCACACCAAGGGTGTTTGTTGGTAAAGTAATCTGTTTGGTTATGTTATCAGGGGTTAATGGGTAGCCATTTTCAGTGTTAAAATGCCAGCCTTTTGATTGAACCTCCCTGTTCGCATTGTTGAGAATTGTCTCAGCAAGCTCAGCGTCCAACAATCCAGACGACAAAGAGTTAACAGGGGCTTCACCAATAGAGGACAGCATTACATTGACCGCTTCTAGTTTGGATGTCGGAGTCATGTTGTATCCTTAAAAGAAAAAAAGGGAGGCCCCCTAAGGAACCCCCCAATAATATTTAGGCTGTCAAAGCGACTGCACATGCTGGACGCAAAATGTTGTGTCCCATTGCATATTTAGCAACCATCAAAGTACCCTGACGATCAATCTGGTATTCAGATTCAACACCTAGGTCCATCAACTTAACAGTAGCTGCTGCGTCACCTGAGAAGATTACACCTTTAAGTGTAGTGTAATCACCTTTGTACTGTGTAGGACGTGACAAAGGCTCTGGTGTTGCTGAAGTTACTGACTCGTCGCCTGATGGCAAGTGGTTAGACATCAAGATACGTACACCACCAATTACTGGTACTGTTGCAGTAGCAATGGAACCTGTGCCGCCAATATCGCGGTTCATGTAACCAAGGTTACCTACTGCTTGGCCAGCGCCGAACAATTTGTAGTATTCTTGTGGACCCAAGACGCAAACTTTCTCGCCTGTGATGTCCTTTTTGTCAAACTCTTCGAGAGCGCCGTAGATCGCAGCAACGATGTCGTTACCGGATGCAGCCGCGTTGGCTACTGCTACGTTGCTTGTGAAGACTTCACCGTCGAATGTTTCTAGACCAGCAGCAGCAGCAGAAGCGCCGTCAGTGATCATAGCGGCTTTAGCAATCATACGTGCTACGTTCTTATCGGCAGCGTTAGCAAGTGCTTGGCCAGCTTCAGAAGAGTAGATGCTACGGACATCAAAATGTGTCATAGCTTCGTCGATGTTTGCAATAAACTGTGTGGAGATCAGTAGATCGTCAACAGTTACAGTGCGCTCACCCTTCTTGATGATGTCACCCTCGATCAAAGAACCAGGAGTGTGGTACTTTGCGCTGGCGGTACCAGTCATTGGGAACTGAGCGGACTTGCCGTTAGAGATAGCACGGACGCGGTGCAACGGCATGAAGATGTTTTTCTCTTCAAACGCTGTAAGCACTTCGCCTGCATACAATTTTAGGAATAGGGAACGTGCATCGCCTGCACCGTTCTTTTGACCGATACGTGATACGGTCTGGTCTGTTGGGAATGCCATTGGTTAGGCCTTTCAATATGATGTTGATTTAGAGATTGTTTCCTAATCAGCACCACACAGTCACATTCACTAGGGTTGTCCCTCGCAAGGGGCCATAATTACTAGTTTAGTGTTTAGCTTTTTAGATAAGTCACGTTTACAGTGTAAACGCTTGGCACTTAGAGAACTGAGGATCGGGCCAGTTTATCAGAAACTGCCTTACGATACGCGGAATCTCGTTGGTACCTTGGGTCCGACATAGCCGCTGTGAGTTCAGCTACGGATTGGTAGGACCCAGAGGATGCTGTACTAGCCTCACCAGAAATCAAGTTAGGTTCTTGACCATTATCCATACGGTACTGAGCGTTTAGACCAGAAATTGCTAGTTTCGTAGCATTCGGGTCACCGCTTTCAACGGCAGCATTGTAAGCATTAACTTCCTGTTCGTTTAGGTTGTTAACGGCCCACTCTACCATTTCGTTATAGTTCTGTTCGCCGCCTACAGTAGCAAAGGCGTCGGTTCGAGCCTTGTCTGCTACGGCCATCTGTCCGTCAATAAACGCATCAACAACGTGACTAGGAATGCCAGCGTTGTTTAACTTGTCATAAGTATCATCGGAGAGAGATTGGTTTTCCCAAAATTCACTAGACATTGCCTCAAAGTCCATACCTGCATTTTCAACAACTTCACGGGCTGCTTCTTCTACATTCTCGGCTTCAGGCGTCTCTTCGGGGGTTGTTCCAAGCTTACTTTCTAACTCTGAGTAAGCTTTAGCTAAGTCCTCGGCTGATTGAAATTTCTCAGGAAGCCACTCTGGGCGGTCCTCCTGAGATACTTCATCGGCTTCGGTAGCAGCACCTTCGGTCTTCTTAACCATTTCATCAATATAAGCTGGGTCTTCAGCCTTAGGTGCTTCGTAAGTGTTAACTTTTTCTACCATTACTGCTCTTGTGATTGTTGTAATTGTTGCTCAGGCGATTGCTTTGCCAACTCAGGGGCAGCACGTTCTGCCATTTTACCCATAGTGGCTTGCATCATCTGTTGTTGCTGAGCTTGTTCTGCTTGCTGCTGTTCAGCCTGCAATTCCTCAGGGCTCTTAATCAAACCACCTGTGTCGATACCCAAAGAGGCACCTAGGCGATCAATATAATCATCAACATTCATGTACTTTTGGATGATTTCAGGACCTAGCGGCTGAAGATAGTTCAACAACTGAGCTAGTCTGTTTAAATCCTGACCACGTCCAAGCGCTTCAATACCTGTTACAATCTGTGGCTTAATGCTGTCCTTAGGCATCTTAGGCATTTTGCCTTGAGACGATAGACGATTAAGCAACAGCTTAACTAATGGTAACTGAAACTCTTGGCTCAAGATGGAATAGACACCACCAAGGGCGCTTTCTAATTCTTGGGCCATAAAGCGCACTTCTTCAGCAGTTACCCGTTCCGCGTTACGTTGGACGCTGGAGTTAAGTAAGAATGCAAAGGAGAGACGTTCTGTGATGATTTGGATTGTTTGAAGTGCGACGGCAAAGTCACTGCCTTTCTGCACTTGCAGAGTTGATACATCATTAGCACTACCTGTAACGATGGCACCATTAGGTGACTTAGCTAAAGTAGATGCTTTTGTAGTACCATTAGGGGCTACTAAAAATAGCACCTTCGCAGAAGCTGCGGAACCTTCGACAATAGCGCGTGTTAGTTGCTCTAAACTCCGAAGGTCACCTAAATACTCTTCTACAAAACCACGTCCATAATCTTCACCGTCAATACGGTTGAGACGTAGTGGGATAAATGGATTTTTGTCTAAAGGGTATGAACCTTCAGTACCGTTAATTGTTTCACCTTTGACCTCTTGGTGGATTTTCCAGCCTCGGTCAGTGCGTTTTACACAAGTAAATAAGTCAATATTCTTTGTTGTATCACTTTCGTCGCCTAGGATTTCTTGGGCTTCTTTAGGAAGCATCATAGGACTAACGGACTCTTTGGTAATGATTTCCATCAAATTACCCATGTAGTCACGTTTAACGACATAACGATCTAAACGATAAAACTTCACAGAGCCTTTCTTGGGCATGTAAAGCAGTCCGTTACCACCTACTAAGAGGTGCTTTAGGATTTCAAAGGTTGGAACACGTAATGCTAGGGCTTCAACTTCGCCCATTGCTGTACGCTCGATACGAGCTAAAGCCTCTTCTACTGCGCCACGTGCGTCTGGGCCTGCAACTTCAACAATATCGAAGTCGTCTATGGTAAGACGGAAGAAAGGGGCATTGGGAGGTAGCAGGGCCATTAAGAGTTTTGAGGCAAGGTTATTAACGCCCCGCGCCCCTACAGCTTGATAAGGTGTATCAAATTCTGTTGACTCACTGTGACCCTCAGGGGGTATCAAAGACGGGATAGTCAGTGTTGAAGCTTCCCTAGCCCGTCTAAGATAGCTTTCTCTAGATGTAGAAAGATGGGCATAGCGCTGGGCTACGCTTTGGTATTCTGAACTATGCACCACTTAGCTCCTTATTTAGTTGGGATGGAGACTGACTTGTTAGTCAATCCGCTTGTTCCCACCTGTGCTTGGTTTTGACGACGACCAATCCGCAAACCACGTTTACCACGGGTTTTCTTACGGATCATATCGGCCTCAGATTGTGGATCAGCCAGTTGAAGTTTTGGGTCCAAATCACGAGCAGCAGCTTTCGACTGGGACGCAGTTACCTTCATTTCTGGCATCTTAGGTGTAGACATGCACATATTTGTGTTTCTCTTTATTTTAAAAGTAGGTTGATCTTATCTAATACCTGTTGCTGTCCTGCGAGTACGCCAAGTTGGTAAGGCGTGAGCTCTGTCCGCGGTAGCTTATCAGGGAAAAGGCTAATTAATTCTTGTCTAAGAACGTCAGCGTTGTTGAGTTTAAGACTATTAATTACTGTTGTTTCCATTGGGTTCACCGATAGGGTCCTTTATTCGGACAGAGCGTTTACTTAACGGATCGGACACGCACCAGTGGCGCATTCGTCGTCAGTTAACTCATCCAAAGAGTTTGCTGCATCGAGACTGACTTCAGAAATGTTGGACATGTAGGCGTCGTAAATTTCCTTAGTTACAACCTCTTGTGGGAGGTAAGCGTATCCTAGGTCTTCTGCGCTTTTGGTGGGGTCATTACGGTAGATAAACGATACACCAACGTAGCTATCCCAGTTGGTCATAATCCAATCAATAATGGCTGGGATTTCTGTCGGATCGTAACTAATCGTTACAGAGCAATTATGGTCCACATAGTTGTCCATCATCAGCTTGTAACGGTCTAGCTGTTCTACTGCTGTCTCAAGATTAACTTCTTTACCGTCAACAATTTCAAACTCAACGTCTTCGTAAGCTACAGGAAACGTAATTAAGACACTGTCTGGCTCGAAAGGTTTCTCAATAATTTTGTACCCACCTTTTTCCATGATAGGGACAATAGGGTCATGCTTAGAGAAAGTAATATTGTTAAAAAGGTACTTACCTAGCGGACGGTGGACGCCCTCTGTAGTCGACATGACCTTTGATAATGTCCCACTTGGCTTGACAGTGCTCACAAGCTTAGGACGCGGTAGGCCCAGATCATCCGCCATAGAGTACGCACCACTTTGGGCAGCTTTTTGTAGTTCTCTGAGCATCGCAGGTAGGTGAAGCTTTTCGTAATGATCTAAGAACTTAACGATACCTGTGGCACCTACACCGCAGAGACGTAGGAACTCATTTAGCTCATGCCATGACCGCTGTAGAATACCATCATCAAGATTTACGCATGTTTGTCGGTAGTTTGCACGGGCTGCTAGATAGACAGCTTTCTTTAGGTCCTCAAACTTACCTAGGTACTTACCCCAATCGCACTCGACTAAATTACAGAAGGATTTATTTCCTAATAATATCTCCGCGCAAGGATTTAAACCCTTGAAATGTGGTGCTTTTTTCAGTGCAGCCTCAGCGTTGATAAATCCTGGCTCGGAGCCCCCTGCCTGTACCATACGGTCAAAGATATAAGACAATTCCCACTTGGTAGGTTGTTTATAAAACATGACTGAATTGTTGGACTGTTGACGGTGGGCGTTGTCATGCAGCCAAAAGTCTTTCTTTGCTGAAATAAACTCATCAATCTCTGGGCCATCTACAGGCATCAGAGCAATTTCCGCAGATCGGCGTGAGGATAGTGTAGTACCCATGTGGTTAAGCAGGTCTAGAATATCCATACGAGTTAGAAGTTGACCCGCACGATTATTCATAATCTCGCATATACGGCTCAAGGCAATATGCAGCGTGTCATCACCAGATGAAATCCAACCGTAGCCTTTTAGACGTGTTCCGGCTGGGCGTATTTCACGGTAGTCTAAGATGAGACGATCTACAGGGTCTTTAAGCGCTAAGATTTTACCCAAGGCCTTTGCCCAAGCTTTCGCACTATCCCCAATCGAAATACGGTAGATGCGGTAGCCTTCTTCAGTGACTTTTAGTTCTGTTTCATTATCCTCATCACCTTTATCGGTGCGAGTTGAACGCCATGTTTCAATTTTAGTCTTACGGGCGAAACCATTCAATGTACCCACTACAGGTTCAAAGCCTACACCACAGCCCTGAAGCAACAACCAGAACGCATCAACTACGTCATGGACTGTCTCGATACGTCCGAAGCTACAGTTGAACTGCGATGCTTCGTGTTTCTTAGCTACGTCTGTACCACCAAGCCACAATGTGCGGCCTGAAGTTGTAGCTTTACGCTCAAGCATCAAGTCGCGGAACTCTTCAAGCTCACCAGTCTCGCCTTGGTTAAGGGCCTCACCTTTGGCACGTTCCCAGAGCCATTGCTGGTGGTTGATTACGCGGTCTACCGTTTCCGGCCATGTTTCAAATACTGTGCCCTCATCATTTAGAGGACGGTTATAGGTGCGGCGAGTTACCACCTGTGATCGTACATCATTAGTCATCGGTTATCTCCATCACCTTTAATTGTCCCACGTGCGTGACGGGAAGCTAATTTCTTGATATTTTCATCTGCTATTTCTTGCAGCGGAGTTTCGAGCAGACGAGCGAACTCAGAGACGAACCAAAGTACGTCCCCTAGCTCAGCTATTAGGTCTTCTTTAGGAAGCTCTGCTTGGTCCTTACGCCAGTATTTGGCCATCTTGCCTGTAAGCTCACCAGCCTCCGCGGCTAGTCCTGATGTTAAGTATTCTAGGGCTTTGTCTTCAGGGTAAATTGCAGTCTTTGCTGCATTCTCTTGGTAGTTATTTAGTGTTCTCATTATTGTACCTTGTACGTCCCCGCTGGCAGGTCCTGTGCCGCGATTAGACTTTGAAATTGTTGGGGGGAGATGACGATAAGATGATATTCTTCTTCGTCTTCAACATACTGCCTCAGGACCACACTGGTGCCGTCTTGGATTAAAAGGATGTCGTCGTATTCGCCTTGTTCGTCTAAAACCGTTACCGCTGTGCAGTCGTCATGGAACTCAACCGTCAGCAAGTAAGGCCGCCCATGCTACAGGGAATAACCCAGACATCTTTGCACTGATCTGATCTGCGACTAGACGGCTTTCGAGTTGAGTATCGGCGGCACATCTAAGGCGACACATGTCTGCAAAAGCATCTAAAGAACCGCTCCAGTACCACTCTGTGATGGTGGACTGTGGTAGAACCATACGGGCTTGCTCAGGGGCTACACCAGATTGAAGCAAAGCCTCATAAGCACAAAGGGCTTCATAAGGACTGTCTGACACAATCAATCTGTCTAGTGTGCCTAGTTGAACTGAACCTTCACTACCTTGCTTCTTATCGGCACTGCGTCCGCGCCATACATCAGGAACATAGAACTCAGGCACTTCATCTACGTAACGACGGCTGATCTCATTCCACCGCAGGAACTTATGCTTCACTAACTGACGTGCCACAAAGATAGGCGCCTTGACGTGGAAGCTGGCAAAGGCATGGCCGAAGGGGCTGATATGTTTATGCTTGGCTAGGTATTTTATTAACTTAGTGTCTGCCTTGCTCATGGCATACTTACCTTTGACAAGGTCTGTACACTCAAGTTTAGATTTTTTACCGAACGAAACACGGGCCGCGTTAACTACTGAAAGGTCATCACCGCAGTGAGTAATGTAAGTTGCTACGATCAATTAAAATGCTCCAAATCAGAATAGCCCCCGATATGGAGGCCTGTTGTTGTGAATATTTGAGGGACGGTGGTGAGGTCTGACTTCTTAATCAAAGCCTTCAGCCAAGCGTGACATCCTAGGTCATAGTAAGTGTAAGGGATGTTACGCTTATCGCAGAACTGTTTGGCTCTTGTGCAGTGCACACAGTTACCAGCACCAATGATGATGTAGGAAGTTGGACTAGTGGCTTCGAGTGATGCCACAAAGTCGTACCCATCTTTGCTATTTATATTACCCATCTTGGCGTAACTCCGAGATCAAACGATCAAGATACCAAGAGGCTTTTTCTAGGTCCTGAACTGGACGGCCTTTGTAGCGGTAACGATGCACATACTTTTTAACAGCACCTTCGAGGTAACCAAGGAACATGGTCACTTCCATGCTGTCTTTCATGTACTCAATGCACTCAATGCTACCGTTTGTATAATGTTGGGGTTTGTTGACTGTGTCTTGGGTGTCCAAAGCTTTACCTCGTTTGTTGATATGTCAAATTCATTAGGACGTAGAATACGTGCCAACCGTGCTTGTGTGATTGCGTCTTCAACTGTGAGACCTTGCTTTAGGAATGCAGCCTCTACAGCCGCCCAAGGGTCTTCACAGTCTAAAGCCTTCTTGGCTTTTACAGGCCCATAGGTAGGACAACCTTTGTAGTTATCTGTCGTATCGCCTGTGAGGGTTTGCATTAGGAAGTTGTGATCGGCCTCTTGTTCAGTGACCTCATAGAACCCTTTGTCAGCACTCCAGTGAGCACCTTTAATTGTCAGAAGGTCCTTATCTTTAGACACAATAACTGAGCCATCGTTTACACTGTAAACTCCGATAGCGTCGTCGGCCTCGATGCCTTCGTGTAAGACAGCGTCATAGTTTTCCATGAGGTACTTACGAAGCCATTTAATAAGCATCGGCTTACGCTTGGTAGCCCTGTTTGCTTTGTAGTCTTCATGCAAAAACTTACGGTAGTTAGCACCACCTGTGAGAAAGATCGTGTAATCTTTGATACCTGACTTATCCAAGATGAAGCCTAGCTTATCTTTAAAGATGCCTAGGGCTTCGTCTTCACGGGCATGTATTGTCCAAAGACCATCGCCCCAGTTTATTTCTTTCTCAGCGGCTACGGCTGCTTCGTAAACAAGGATGTCACCGTCTAAAAGTATCTTCATCTTCATGGTCATCTTCTCCCTTTTTTCCCAATACAATCTTAATATCGGAGGTGACTTCTTTGTAATCGAGCACCGCTTCCATGATGAACTTGAAGGCCAGCGCTATGCTGACGAATAGGAAGGCGCACACTGTTATGAGGTGAAGGACAAAGGTTATTTCCATTCCTTAAGTCCCTTCTTTGTAGCCTCAAGAATGTACCACCACGCGGCACCCTCCCCTAGCTTTGCTAGTCGGGTAACCTCTTTTAATGATGCTTCCATTTGAAGACATCTTTGGCATTCATGTTGTTTTTCAGTAGGTTTCTTAGCCACTTAAATACCCTCTCGATTAAACGATTTGATCCACATGGCGCATATGTCTGAACGGACAATGTCATCCTCACCGAACTCAATGATGGGAATGGGCATGCCATACTTTTTTGACATGTGAATGATCTTGCTGAGACCACTGCTTTCTTTGAGGTCTGTCTGTGCCACATCACCGTTAATGATGACTGTGGTGTCCTCACCTATTCGAGTAAGGAACATTTTGATTTCACCTATGGTGGTGTTTTGAGCCTCATCCAGCACGACAAAAGCATTGTTAAAGGAACGTCCGCGCATAACTTCTAGCGGTACGATCTCAATCTCATTATTCTTTCGCGCTATATCATAAGCATTAGGACCCATGTGTAGCTTCAACACTTCCGTGAAGGGGGCTACCCAAGGCTCTAGCTTTTCTTCCATAGTACCCTTGAAGAACCCAAGAGATTTACCTGCTGCCACATTCGGGCGTGTCAGGATGATTTTCTTAATCTCCTTACGGCGTAAGAGATCAGCAGCAACTGTAGCGGCAATGTAAGTCTTACCAGTACCCGCACAGCCAACAGAGATTACCTGAGGGTTGAGATTAATTGCTCGAATGTACTCAGACTGTCGCTCTGTCTTGGGGTGTAACTCGATCCTTGAAAGCTTGCGTTGGACGTAAAACTTTTCTTTAGGCTCGGTTCGTGTTCGTGTTTTTTGTCTATGTTTCATTAATCGCGGTGCTTTTTCCAAGAGAAAGATCGTGTCGCAACGTCAAAGTCCAACAACTGAACACCTAGCTTTTTCTGTAACGGAGAACGTACAGAGGCTATGTTGTAATCAGTGTTGGACCGGACTGTTTTGACATCAATTAGGATTGTTTCCCCCGCAGGGGTGATCGCTAATATATCTACCGGACCAGTACAGGTAGTGTTGCGAAACACCATGTAGCCTTTGTCGAGTAGATACGTGATTGCGTAGTACTCAGAGATGTCTCCAAGCACGTTAGGGTCAGTGGGTGTCTGCCCAGTTTCCGCCTGTGTTGTATTCTCCATCGAGGGGGATTCTGAAGTCGTAATACTGTCCAGAAAGTTTAATTGCCTCGACGCAGAGTTGCCCAAGCTCATCGGCTAACTCCTCTTTAACTAGGACTTGGATTTCATCATGGACGTAGGCGACCTGAGTGTAGTCGCGGCCATCTATGTATCCATTTTCCTTGAGTAACTTGTGATAGGTAACTACCCAGCGTTTGCAGATAATTGCCCCACAACTTTGCAACAATGTATTGAGCGCTGCATGGGTGTGACGAATAGGAACGTGCCTGCCATCAATGCCCCGTAAGTAGCCTTGCTCTGCCTTCTTTTGGACTGCATCGCGTAGCTTCTTAATGGCTGGAGTGGCTTTGAAATACTTACGCTTTAGCGCAGCACCTTCCTTTTTGCCTCCACCTACAATCGAGCCAATTTTTTCATCCCCTCCACCGTAAAGTAAGGCATATTGGAATGTTTTGGCCCCTGACCTAGTTAGGCCTGTAGCGTCCGCAGTTGCTTGGTGGATGTCACCTTCCAAAAGAATATTGGCGTAGGTACCTTTGTCCCAAGCAGAAACAAAATGGGCAAGTACACGAAGCTCCAAACCTGAAACGTCGCAGCCCATAAGTTTCCAACCTTTAGGTGCATGGAATAGCTCCCTACACTCTCGGCCATACTTAGCTCCAACACTTGGAATTTGGGCAGTGTTTGGCTGCTGATGCGTACATCTAGAAGTCACAGCACCCATAGTGGTTACACGCCCGTGAATCTTACCGTCTTTGACAAGTTTCAACCAAGCCTGCTTGCCTTCAGCTAGTTGCCCTACCCTCTTTTGTAAAAGAAGATACTCTGCAAGTAACTTTGCTTCAGGATACTCAAGTTTGCTAAGCACACTGTCGTCTACTTTAGGTTCACCAGTATCCGTATGCTCTTTTGCGACCCAACCGTATTTCTTGGTCAAGCAACGTGAGATATGAAACCGACTAGCAGGGTTAAAAGTTACATACTTGATCTTTGTGTAAGGAGCCCCTGCTGTAACACTATGCCTAGTAAGGGACTTGTATTTGATACTCCGTGCTGGGGTAACAACACCATCTGCTTCCCACCATGAACCAAAGGACGCTACAACTTCGTCGTAAATCTCTTGGCGTCTTGCTGACAACTTAGAGTAAAGTTTTACCGCCTTCTCTTCGTCGAAAGGAAAACCATCTGCCGTCTGCTTTAGGCAAACACGGTGAATGTCATGTTCTAGGTTAGACGCATCCGAAGCCTTATTATGCTTTTCAATCAACTTAAAAAGCTTGAGGTTAACAACGACATCTAGCTCACAGTATTCAAGCATTTCCATTGAGAAATCTTGCCAATCTGTTTGCTCTGCAAAGTCGCCTTTGAGTGTCCCCATCCGGTAACCCCAAGCCTTCAAGGCGTGAGAGCCAATAAGCTTGGGGTGTAGTTTACCTTCTCTGTAAATCTTAAAGTCTTTTTCACGGCGGTCAGGCCAGATTAGACGTGACAGAACTAACGTATCTGTAACTTTACCCGCATATTCATTAAAGAGCGCTGGGTAAAACTTACGCATAACACGTAGATCATAGTCCATTATGTTATGGCCTATTAGTTCTTTAGCTTTACTGAGAAACAAAGCACCTTCGTCGAGAGTATCACCGTAAAAGCTATAGGCTTCGTTGGTTTCTAGGTCTCGACAAGCGATACAGTGGATAACTGTGGGGTCTAACCCGTCTGTTTCAATATCAAATATTAGTCTCATTTACGTCCTCTCGCTGGAGTAACAACTTGCACATGTGCAACTAATTAGTCGTGTTGAAAACTGGCAAGCCTTAGCTCTTCCGCCCATGCCAGAAAGCACCTTGAAAGATCGCTAAGCTCAGCGCTGTCACTGTTGCCAATAGCATCAGCAATCATTTCTTCCCAAGAAATAGGGATTTCCTCAGCATCCTCATCTTCTTCAGAGAAGACATAGACCGACACGCCTTCAAGAGACAGGTCAGCTTCTACTTCATACTTTGTGTTTATCTCAGTCATTAGAAATCCTCTTCAACTGTAAATATTTCATCATCACCACGTGCATCAGCAGTGATTGCCATTTCGGTCATTCGGTTAGTATGACGATCAAAACCAAGCAAACTCGCTATGCCTGTTTCGCCCGTGTGTCGATTTTTCAACAACCTAAGAATAGTAATGTTTGCATTCTCAGCGTCTTGTTGGTTCCGCTCACATCCTATCACCAGATCACTAAGCTGAGCGATTGCTGCTGAGCCTCGTAAGTGAGAAAGAGAAGTCTGGCCTCCCTCCTCATGTCCCTTACCTTCGGGACGCTTAAGGTGAGATACTAAGATAATAGTGACATTCAATTCTTCGCAAAGTGCGCGGAGCTTTGTCATGGTATTGTCAATTATCCGTCGTTCGTCTCCACCTTCTAGGCCACTAACCACAATACTAATGTGGTCTAAAACGATCCACCCACAGTCACAGCCATTAGCTAAGAAACGTATCTTGTCTAATAGGTTGTCACTGTCTGTGCTGCCCCAGTGATCGTACAGGAATACTCGGCCTGTCCCTAGGGTATCATCAAAGGCCTGCTTTTTATCCTCAGGGCTGATGTCTACGTTCTGTAGGTGTAGAGGTTTGTTTGCAGCAATAGCCATCATGCCCAAGGCGCTACGCTTTACACTTTCCTCTAACGCTACAATCCCTATGGTCTCGCCCTGTATCAACAAGTGATACGCAAACTCACGACAAATCTGGCTTTTACCAATACCAGAGCCAGCGGTCACAGTTATGATCTCGCCCTTTCTAATACCTTGGGTCATGGCGTTAAGCCCTTTGAAGGGATAGTCCCAAGACTGAATGTCCTCTTCTAAATTAATAGAGTCCCACAGGTCAGCCCCGTTAAGTATGCCATCAGGCCTGTGCTCTTTAGCACTCCAAATGGCGTCAATAAGTTCTTGTGTCTTACCTTGTACCAGCATTTCACTAGCATCTTTCAGCGGTAGGTTAGCAATGCGCGACTTCGAGGGAGGAAGCAAAGCTGCACATTCTTTAGCGGCTGAAATACCTGCTGTGTCATTGTCGAAACAAAACACGACTTTCTCGAACTTATTGAGCCATTCGAGTTGCTTTTGGATAGCTTTCTTTGCACCTGCTGCGCCCGTTGGGATGGACACGACAGGCCATTTGTTTCCAAAAGCTTGCGAGAGTGAGAGAGCATCAACTTCGCCCTCACATATAGTGACCATCTTGCCACCATCTCTCCAAAGGCTTTGGCCGTATAAACCAGCAGCCTTTGTATCACCCAGAAAGAGGAAATCCTTGTTAGGAAATCTAACTTTCTGAGCAACGGTTACACCTTGTGCGTCTTTGTAATTTGCTACTTGGACCTGTCGGCCCTTGTAGTCTCCAATGAAATAATCCCACTTTTTACAAGTGTCTAAGCTTAACTTACGTTTACTTAGAGGTTGGAAATTAGAACGCTCAACTAACTCTGTAGTTGCCATATTCACCTCAGATTTTTTAGGGGTTTCGCCACCTAACGCATTTGAAGCGTAATGGTGACACACAAAGCAGTAACCATGCCCGTCATCAAATATGGCAAAGCCATTTGAACTTGGACAATTGGGACATGGCGCATGCGTTAAGAACTCGGATTCCTGTTGCTCTGCCATTCTTTTACATTGAAACACGGGCAAGCCTTGTTGGAGAACTCATTGTGTCCGGCGATCTCAACATCCCCAAACCTTTCGAGTAATCCATCAACGGTCTCATCCAGTGTTTTCCATTGCTCCTTAGTAAAGTTACTCTCCGGCTGACCGTTTTCGTCTAGTCCGCCGATCATACAAATGCCGATACTTCGAGAGTTGTGCCCTTTAATGTGAGCACCAACTTCCTCCAAGGCCCGACCTTTTTCCACCATACCCTCACGGGTAATAACGATGTGGTAGCCAATCTTTCGCCACCCACGTGCTCGGTGCCATTTATCAATAACAGCAGCGTCACACTCCTGATCAGCCTTGGTAGCTGAACAGTGGATAGCAATGAGCTCAATTTTTCTCATTAATCCATTCCTTTGGGATATAACCTTCTGCGTACAGGAAGCCGTAACGCTCACACCACTTGCGGCATGTCATAGTGCTCCCTTGAACTTTGGAATCGAGACGTTGGAACACAAACCGAATGTCTCGGTCTGGGTACTGTTCCTTAAGGTTTCTCATTTTCCGTTGATCAGCAGATTTAAACCAGCCCTTGGCTTCGATAACGATGCCGTTTGGTAAGACAAAGTCTGCTAAATATGTGCGCTCTACTGTGTAAGGAAACTTCTCCTGTTCATACAGGTATTCCTTTGTGGACTTGTCTAAGTCTCGCGCAATATGAAGCTCTAAGCCTGACCTGAACTTGGTCTCTTTAGAAGTCCCCGTTGTCAGTGGTGACTTCAGTATTGTCGTCTTCGGTAAAGATTTCATCGGGTTGCTTTACGTCGCTTTCTGAAAACTCATAACCTTCCTCTTCCTCGAACTTGAAGCTGCCTAAGCCGCCTGCTCCTTGCACTAGTGAGACTAGTTGAACAGCCGTTAGTCGTAGAGACACACCAGCACCAGCAATCGCTGTGTAGTAAGGGATAGCCTCATACGCAACTTTGACTGTGGAGCCGTTGCCTACGTCTACTTCTTCAACAATGGGCTTACCTTTAGCATCAAATACTGCTGGTTTCTTTTCCATTGTGCCGCGTCGAGTTTTGATTACAGCTTTCTGTTTAAAGTTAAATTCAACCTCGCCAGTTTCATTACCCTGCTCATCGTAAACATCTGTGTACGGAGGGTTGCCTGACTTAATTGAGCCCTTCTTAGTGGGGTTCTCTTTCTTCGCCATATCAAGGCTCTCTGACATAACCTGATTAATATAATCGGTGGTTGCGTCAGCTTGGTCCTTGGGAAGTCGAAGCTTAATAGAGTAAACTCCATCAGCATCAAATTTCGTATCGGGACGAAAGAGTTTAGCCCAAAGTGCTGAGCCTTTAGGTGTTTGTCGTACTGCCATGTGTTACCTCGTTGGTTGGTGTTTACAGTGTAAACTAAGCGCCATATTTCTTTTCAAGCGCGGTTACGTCTATGCCTTCGGCTAAAAGCTTGGCGGCTAAATCCAAAGGCAAATGTTGGTGTCTCTTAAGCAGGACTATTGCTACTGCTCTTGCGTTCATTTGATGCCTCACTGTTGGGTAGGACTATAGTGTCCTTTATTGTACTCTCACTTGTGCAAGTAGTTATAGAAACCTAACTGAAGAAAAACTCACTCTTCAGTACGCCTCTTATGTCTAGGCTCCCACGCTTAGGAGGCTCAGGTACGTCATCTAAAACCTCTAAAGCTGCTTGCCTAAATTTCTCCAAGGGATCGTTTGACTCATACATTTCTACAAAAGCTTCACGCAGGGCATCAAATAAGATGTCAGTGCAATTCCGGCCATCACCTAGCTGTCCGGCGTGTACTGCATAACTGTCATGGATCATGCAGAAATCAGACAAGCCTTGTTGGCGACATATGTTGATCGTTTTAGTCATTGCCGCAGCATCTAGGCTGTGAATGAAATTTGGAGAGCTACCATTCACGCTACGGCGTTTATCTATTGTTCCTTCCTTTGGTTCTCTGAATTGTGGCTTGATTAAAGTACCATCAATGTGGGTGTTGATGCGTTTACTGGTCACCTGCTCATAAAACTGAGTGACGTAAGCGCCTGATGGTGAAGTCCAAGACGTAGGCAGTCCCTCTTTGCTCAGAAGACCACTCACGCCTTGTATCCAATTCATAACTTCACGGGCTGAGACCACCACTTCGCTGATCGCTTCCCATAAAATATGAGCTAGGTAGTTAGATGCTTCAAAGTACTTACCCTCAAAAAGATCGGGCTTTCCGGCTGCTAGTTGATCGTGAATGTATTCCTCGATGTAGCCACGGCAGCTAAACATTTTGCCCCCGTAGGGTACCACCATGACCGGACGCTTGCAGGTTTTCCTAGTTACTCCGAAGTCTAGCCAAAGCTGCGCCATCCTATCATCTTTGCGGCTCTCAAGAACCTCCAGACAAACATCAGCTACCTCTTGGTAAATATCATTAGGACGTGCGCTGGGCATAAGGTTAGTAGCCGCACCACCACGCTCGTCACGTGCAAGGGCACTAAGGTGTTGGATACCGTTGTTACAGCCGTCAAGGGCAATAGGCTGGCGTGAAAGGTAAGAAGTCCCTTCCTCTTTGTAACCCTTCCACTCAAAACAGAATGCCAAGAACTGCCAAGGCTTATCTGTTTGGGTCCAAAGGGTGTTGGTCAAAGGGTCAGTAGCACAAGCGACAATCTTATCAGTATTTGCCTCAGACCATTCATAACGCTCTAGCAGCGTGACCTTATCGTTCCCAAAGGTGTTGGCACCCTGTACGCCCAACCAAAAGGCACCTCGGTCACCTAAAGGACGCCCCTGAGAGAAGTGTAACAACGATTTAGTGGGGTCACTGCCTTGAGGGCTAAGAAAGGTACTACAGACATATTTTCTGAAGCGGAAATCATTTTGATAAACAAAGTAAAAGTCGTCCTCCTGAGAAAACTGTTCAGCCACCTTTAGGGTACGCTCGGTGGCAATACGTTTAGACAGGGCACGTGCATTGAATTGGTACACACGTGTTGCAGCCTTTTTCCAATCCTTAAAACGCAACTGATCAGCCTCGCCCAGCGCTTTGGTATCGACATCAGGGCTAAAGGGAAAAGGAGGAACAGGGTTATCGTATTTAGACGGTAAACCAGCCCATGACTGGCCGCTGTCCCAGCAATGCCTCATCACTTCCAAAACTTCTTTGTTCACTGCAAACTTAGTACCCTGAAGAGTGTTAACCGCTGAATATTCTTCAGGCATTGGGTAATACTTCATGTCCTGAAAGTAATTCAGGTTAGAAGTCTTGATCATGGGTACTGAAAACAATTCTGGGGTGTAGTATCCACCATTAACAGGCGTGGTCCAATCCTTAGGACGTACCAAGCAAGGCATGTAGGAAGTGTTAAGGTTTTCACCCCGTTCGTTTACCTGCTTGATCCAGTCCAAAGTTGTTTCGGTAGCACGTACAAACATCACTGTTTTGTTGCGACCCATAGAGTGCTTTTCAACTTTGATTAACCCTGTGTACTGAATAACAAGATCAATAAGCTTAACACCTACCGACATCTTTTCCTGCTTAGTCCAAGCGTTTGCCATAGTGAGCTCAAGACGCCCAAACTCTCTAAGCATGTTGTAGCGGCGGTAATAACGGTTAGTCGTCTTGCGTGTTACGTTCTTGTATATCTTTGAAAAGACAAACCCATCTTGCTCTTTCATAAATTCTAATTTGAATTGATCCTCAAGGGCACTCGCCAAGCCCATTGCAAGACGTGTCAAAGTTGTCGTTGTCGATACACTGTCCACGCACTTCTTAAGTGCAATGTAAGCTGCAATCTCTGGGTCAAACTTGTTCAGAGTTACAGCAGAGTAAGCAGCCTTAGTCGTGGCACCTGATAGGGCTGTAGTTACGAAATCAGTAATAGCCTGAGCTACATCATCCACAGACTTCTTAAGTAATATTACACCATAAGCAGTGTTGCTTTCGGCTTGGCTCTGCAAGCTTTTGTTCACGTTCTTTCTGTAAGCTTCTACACCTAGCTGGTGCATCTGTAGTTCAAGCTGTCTCTGTTTCTCCAAGAGGTCAGTCATGTGATGTTATCCTTAAGGTTACTATAGGTATGTTTGGGGGACCTAGGGCGATAGTGGCATTTATTGGACACCACCGCCTACGCCACCACAGCCTGAGGTGTGGCGCGAAACCTGAAATCTATTGCACATGTGAGAATGACTGAGTTTACAATGTAAACCCTAGGAGTTGCCATATAAATAAGGGATTTGGCGGACATTTGCACAAGTGATAGGAGGTAGCAGGACATTTTAAGTCTCCCGTAGGGATGTAGGCGTTAACGTGTTTAGACGGTAAATCAATTAAAATATCTACCGTCAAGTCTACTTCACCAAAGCTGGAAAAGCGTTTGTTTTCATAATGGTACCCGTGGCCGGACTCGAACCGGCACGCCGCAAGGCCACAGATTTTAAGTCTGCTATGTCTACCATTCCATCACACGGGCAAGGCCACTGAAGGCCACTAGCGCCACAGCTTACGCCACAGGCTAGATAGGCCGTAGATATACTCTCTACTGTTCCAAAGAAGCAATCGCATTTTGCGAGTTTAGAGGGGAAATCTTAGCATACTTCAAAGTGGTCTGGATCGTCTTGTGACCCATCAGTGCTTGGACCACCTGTAGGGGTGCCCCTTTTTGAACTAGGCGGGACGCAAATGTATGCCTGAGCGTATGCCAAACAACGTCCTCGCCTAGTCCTGAAAGTCCCCTGACACGCTCCCACCCACTTCTCCACCACGATCCGCGGGGGAATAGGTACTGAGGCTGTGGACTATCGCTAAGAGCTCGACACCTTCGAGCAATCACAGCCTTAGCCCTCTTGGTCAGGGGGATGGATCGCCAGTCGTGGTTTTTGCCATCAACTAGTAACCCACCGTCTCGCATGCTGTCAGTTTTCAACGCATGTAATTCTCCCGCACGGATACCAGTGTCCACGGCAATTACAATAGCATCCATGAGGTCATTATAACCTAAATATTCAGCTTTGTTGATTATCGCAGATACTTCATCTTCAGTGAGCCAGCGCATGCGCCATTTAGTTTCCTGAAGCCGTCGAAGTTTAGGTTTTTTATCAATCTTATCGTACTCCAAAGAAACGGTAAGCATCTTGGATAATGCCGCTAAGTGTCGATTGATTGTGGCATTAGATTTGGAGAGGTTTTTGAGCTCAAGAATATACTCGTCTACCATCTCGGTTGAAATATCTTTCACAGGCATTTTTGAACCAAAGAATTTAAGAGCTCTGTTCATGTTATATACCATCTTGGTTTCAGAACGGGAGCCACGCCAAGCAACCTGATAAGTGCGGTCACCAGCGTCTTTTAGGGTCCAAGTCTGTGTCGAGGGTAATTTAGATGATAGGGTGGGTAAGTCTTTACCTAAGACAAGCGCTTCACGTGCCTGCTCTTCCCAAATCAAAGCGTCAACTTTGGTATCAAAACTCCTGCGAACCCGTGTACCATTACTAGAGATGTAGGCTTGGTACTTTGATCCACGTTTTGATACGGTCATTTATTTATTCAAGAAGCGTACTCACATTGTGAAACAACTTCTTGCCTCTGTTGGTTAAAAGAAGAACTTTTCGGTTACCATTAACCACGTCTCTGGTGATGGTAATTAAGGCCATGCCTGAATCGCCTTGCCGTCTTGTATCAGACAGCATTTTGCAATGGCGGGAGGCGGAAGCCATAGTAATATGCAGCTTGTCCACAATGTCGGAAATAATGAGGGGTTCTGCGTTGGTGGATTCGTTGTAGCCGATGGCCATGAACACCTGAACGGTGGTCACACGAATACTGTCGTCATAATGCTTAAATTGATCTAAAATAAGGTTAAGATTTCTCATTCTTACTAATTACACTGGCACAAAGCCAAAGTCTCCCAAAAGTTAAGTCGAACCCTCGACTGATCCCACTATGATACACAAAAGAAGGATTCAAGGACGAAGTTTCGAGTGTTGAAATGAATATTTCACAGAATTTGGTTTTTATAAACATCTGCATTGCCTGTATTGTATTGATTATTGGCGGAATAGTATAGGATTGAAGAGGGGGCCTAAGCCCACTCCCCTTTTTTAATGTAAGTGTAGCGAACATAGCGCTGCCCAGTGACTGGGTGCTTTTTGCTAACTGAAGTAATTTCATGGCCCAATTCCCGTAAGTCGCGAATGCGTCGGGTAAGGCTTGATATGCTGTATTCAATAAGTGCTTCGCGGACTGTAATTGTAGAAGTCTGCTTGAAGTGGTGAAGTAGTGTTTGAACTTGTGTACTAGTAGCCATGTTGGTTTCTTTCTGTTTATTTGCATTAGTGCAAGTTAAAAAGGCGGTTCTTCGCCGTTGTATGAGGGTTTCCACGCTACGTAACTTTGTGGCTCCTCGGTTTCGTCGTCGGGGTAATCTTTGGAAGGCACTGGGCCGAGGAAATCTGATAGGAAGTCCCTAAGCTCCCAGCCCATGCCATCGGTATCTTTAGGCAATGCCATGACGTACACGCCAATGGGTCCAAGTAACGGCCTGAACCTGCATAGGCAGAATATCGACACCCTCTACTTTGGAGATTATGCCAGCCGCTTCACGGTAAGCCGCGGCAATGTGGTGGTACTCTTTGTCGCCCATTGATTTAGACTTGAGGGCAACACGGGTACCGTAAAAGATATTACGGGCATGACCATCAACACAGACAGCGTGGTGATTATTAGGATTGTTGATACACTCAAAGAAAGCTTTGGTCTTGTTACCGTTGAGTATTTTATTAATTTTATCAGAGCCTAAGACGCCTTCGGTCAGTATTCTCCAAGCTTTTTCACGGTTTAATGGGTAAGCACTAAGACGCACCTGAGTATAGTCCCAATCCTCTTCACCGAGTGTAGACTTGTAGGCCTGTAGAAAAGTCTCAGCGTCTTTAACATTGCGCTCCCAGCGGACATTAGGTGATAGGGCAGCAATCACGCCTTGCACTAGGTCATTACGTACATTGACCAGATCGCCAATACGTGAGGATATGTCATTGGCTGTTTGGTACCACGTTTTGCCTGCAATATGTTCTTCAGGTGAAGCGCTGAACCAACAACCTACAATGTTGAATGGGTTGTTTTCATAAACTTTCTTAGTCATTGCGATAGTCCTTAGAGTTTACACTGTAAACGCTGAGCATGTGGTGGTCACAACGCTTACAGTAGGTTTGAATTTAGGTGATGAATTTAGTCTAGTTGCACTAGTGAGATATGTCAATCAGACACTACAAAAGCGTACAAAATCTGGTGTGAGGTCTTCGCCGTTGTCGCCTGTAGCCTCAAGGTCAACGCCTATACAGTCGCCATCGCTTAATTCGATCAAGGCACGTGCAGCTTTACGAAGTGTCTCACCTTGAACATAAAACAACTCGACACCGTCGGCACCTTCGTACCATCCGTTAATGTGAAACATGGGGTAAACTTTCTGGGGTAATACTACACACACACCCCCCTCCACAGACCATGAGAACCCACAGGCGTGAGTTCGTCGGGTAATGCGTACAGGCGGTAATATGATAGGAATGATAGGTTTTTCTCAAACTCATTTTGAATGATCGAAAAACCAGAAAAAAAAGGACCGCCCGAAGGCGATCCAAGTTGAGGGAGGTATGATTGAGGGCGAGGCGTTTACACTGTAAACTTTTTGGCCACCCCCTGAAGGTAATGATCAGCAACAAAGGCGAGGGCCGGAAGGATTACAAAGAACCCCCCCACAAAGACTAGCGCCCCCATTATATCATCGCCGCTTGTTGTGCCTTGGCTTTCGCCTTTGGGACTTTGATAGACGCCACTGCCGCCTTAGGTTCTTGCGTTGGCTTGTTGCCTTTGACGTGATCCTGAAGCGTTGTTGTCAACATGTAGTCAAAATTCTGAAGGGCTTTTGTTTCGCCGCGTTCTTTCAGTTGATTACGGAATTGCGCAAGGGCTTGGATGATAGGGTCAAGTTTTACAGTTGGCGCTTTGTCTGCCTTGGACTTAGCGTTGCCGTCTTTTGGCTTTTCGTCACCGCGTTTAATTTCTTGAATGTTGGTATAGGCTTTACGAATAGCGCCAAAGGTACCTTGACGGATGATCCACTCAATCCCGTGGTTCGCATCATTGGCAACACCAACAAGGTGAGTGCAATATTGCTTAATGGTGGCCGGAATAGCGTTATCTTCTGAAGCGTCTTTGGCTGTGGACTTGATAACATCAACCATGTGGCTGAATGCCTTTTGGCTATCGTCTTTGAATGCCTTATCGGTTCCCATGTAATCCTGAAGGGCCGCTAAGATCGCCGCGCTTTTCGCGCTTTCAGCTTTTACGAATGCTTTGATAGTCTTTTGAATGTTTTGAATAGTCATGTTCTTAGTCTCCCAATTAAGCTTTGATTGTTACGATTGCGAGGTGAGCCCAGCCCACGAAAGCGATCATGGCGACGCCAATAGCTTCAGCCTGAAGATCAGCGGCCAACATAAAGAGCGCGAGGGCTGTTGTTGTTAGTGATAGGGTAGCGACTAAGAATTGAAGAACGGTTTTCATTATCTCGATCCTTTCCAAGATCATAAGGTGGTGGGCCGTGGTGGACCCCATGTTGTAGACCTTAGCGATCTATTCTCACTAGTGCAACCACCTTTTCCAAAAGAATACAAAAAAAACAGATAGGGTTTACACTGTAAACGATTAGACCAGCGCGGCTCTATTG
>Ga0206677_10000380_pt1 | contig 41333 bp, 34 predicted proteins | sample M130m12015metaG_FD_155475 | JGI IMG/M metagenome (GOLD analysis project Ga0206677, IMG submission 155475) | Ammonia-oxidizing marine archaeal communities from Monterey Bay, California, United States - M1 30m 12015 | ecosystem: Environmental > Aquatic > Marine > Intertidal zone | place: USA...
AGCTCTTGAAGCAGGAATCCCTCAAGAACAACTCGATCAGGTAAACTGTCCAATCGGATTAGATATTGGGGCTGAAAGTCCTGAAGAAATAGCAATTGCAGTGCTGGCGGAAATATTGGCTTCTCACAAGGGCGTCAATGTTTGAACACAGTTTCTCTGTAATGTCTTAATTCTTCAATAGACTCAATAATATCGTCAAGAGCACGGTGTGCTTCCTTTTTTCTATATCTCGGATTGTTAGGATACCAGCGGTTTGTAAGTTCCTTAATTGTTGAAACATCGATTATTCGGTAATGTAGAAGTTCGAGAACTTCTGGCATTTCTTTAGCCAAAAAGGTCCTATCATTGTGAATTGAATTTCCACATAATGGAGCCTTTCCAATTTCTATATTTGCGCTTATGAAAGCGTATGTTTGCTTAGTTGCTTCTTCTAAACTTACTCCTTCTGTCCTAATTCTATCGACCAAACCAGATGCATGGTGATGAGTTGTATTCCATTCATCCATGCCGGCCAATAAATCTTCACTGACGGTAATTGCGAGGTTTGGGCCTTCGGCTATTATGTTCAATTCGGCATCTGTAATTATAGTAGCAATTTCGATTATAGATTCATTATCTAAATCGAGTCCAGTCATCTCTAAATCGATCCAAACCATTTCTCCCGCCATAAATCTCCTAAACGAACCCAGTGTTTCAAAATGGCGGATGATTATTCAATGAGTGCTAACACCCCCCTGCCATGCAGCGCCCACTATTACTGGCACTTCTCATGGTCAGTGCTAGTCTTGCAGGGTGTTTTGGTGATGATGAAGGAGAAATTATCGAATCTCTTTCCGAATCCGATGATGGCTTTCGACCTTACACTGTAATTGCTCCAATAGATACTGGAATCAACCCTTACCACGACCATTTCCAAACCGATGAAATCCTTCCTGACTGGTTTATTGAAGCCATGCTTACAACATTGATTTGCAACTTGACCCAAGAGGGCTCGTACCAAGAACGCGTAGATGCTGATAGAGAATCATGTTGGGATATTATCACTGCAAGCGACATAGTCTACTTCCCTGGAACCAGAATCTTTGCCCAATCTCCAGATGGTGGCACTCCTACAATGATTCTTGATGACCCAAATGATGGTCATGGTACAGCTGTAACTGGTGCCGTATTAGATGCAGACCCGGATGCGATTATTTTCTTCGTTGAAGGATTCAGTGAGAATGCTGTTACTACTGCAGGCACACATCCAATGGTTGACGTGATTACTACTTCTTTCGGAGCGCCGGGTTCTGTTCCTGTTCCTGGAATTGAGGATGCGACTAAAATAGCTGTAGTTGACAATCACAAGATTCACACAGGTGCAGCAGACAATTCTCCGTCACCAGCAGTTCAAGACGCTACAGCAGGTCCTCCGTGGTCAATAGGCGTCTCTGGATATGCAGAGGGAGATGATGACCAAAAAGAGACAATGTCCGGTTCTTACCCAGACATGGCATCAGATTGGACTCAAGTATTACCTAACCACCAAGACATAGATGGATACCATGAAACCTCAGGGACGTCTTTCGCTACTCCAAGAACTGCAGGTTTCCTTGGTCACATTATGACTAATCTTAGAGCGGAGTTCAATGATTTAGATTCAGGAGGTAGAGATGGATTCCTGGTAGATGGTGATGTTCAGATTTCAAACTCAGATATCCGTAATGCATTGAATCTCTCAGGATGGTATCCTTCTTCATCTACTTGGGACCCAACAGGCGGTACAACTCCAATAAGCCCTGTTCTACCGTGTACTCAAGTTGGATGGGGTGTACTAAACTGGTCCAATGTAGAACCAATAATTGAGCATCTAAATGGTTCATCGACTCTACCTTCTAGGAGCAGCGATGTCAACTCATGCATGGCTGCTAATCAAGCAGCTCGTGAAGCCTACTGGGGCGCGTACCCTGCCGAAGAAGAGTAATCAAATTGGCACGAAGTCAATCTTTAGATTACCATTCTTAGCAATCGAAACTATTGGCTTAAATCCTTCATGAGGTGTTTTTGACAATGAGTCTTGTATTGCACCTAAAACAGATGGATCTAATTCTAAATCATAGTTGAAATGTTTCATAGGAGCAGCAGGAACTTGTTCTGGAACAATCTCTTCTTCCTCTTCTAATTTATCTTCTTCAATCATGGATTCAAGTTCATCAAACTCATTATCTTCTACAACTTCTTCTTCGTTGACTTCTTCTTCATTGACTTCTTCTACGGTTTGACTTTCAGATAAAATTGGTTCAGGGATTGCTTCTGGAATTTCCTTGTTTCCACCTTCTATCGTCTCTTTTGCAGCGATATAATCCTCTGCATATAGGTTTGAAACTTCACCCATTCGAGATATGTATGCAAATCCGAATCCTAATGCTACGACTCCTAAGAACATCCATGTAATGTATGTGTAGATGTCAGTTTCAAATTCAAGTGAGAGCATGAACAATGCAAAGATGCAACCCATAGATCCAATACCTCTTCGCCATGGAGTCTCAGTTTCGTCTCTGAATCCTTGAATTGCGACACCTGAAAGGAATACTGCACAAATAGTCCACAGCATGATTCCGCCTGTACCTTCTCCTATAGCCCAAATAATACCGATTAAGAAGTAAGCAATACCCAATTGTCCAACTCTGTCAATCCATCCATAATATTCGATGGTGTCGTCCCATTCGAAGATTTTCCAATTCCATGCAATCTCTGTTTTAGATGCAATAACTGTGAATGCAATTCCATTAATCAACAATACAGCGCCAACGATGTAATCGATTGTATCAGAACTCTGGTTCATCTGGTCTAATAGATTCCATATTGCAAATGCATGCAATAGTGGCATTGCTAGAATCGAATATTTCTGACCATTGATGAATGCATCATATGTCGCCCATGCGGCTCCAATCATTGTTCCTATTCCCTTGAATGCCGTCCAAGATAATGTCAAGCAAACTATTGTCCAAATTCGCATAACAGTAGTCAAATGTTCTCTGCTCTGTATAGAGCCTAGATTGAATACATTGGCAATTCCATTTGGATCATCATAAGCCTCATCTGCCCATTTGTATAGTATTCCCTTAGAACTTGCTTGATTCAATATTAGTGTTAGAATACCTGTGCCGAGTAGACTATGTGTGATGTAATCAATTCCTTCGAAGTTGTTGAAATTGGAATCATTAGCAAATCCAATGAAGAAAGAGAACAATGCTAGAGGTGCCACCCATGGCATGAACTCCATTCTTCCAGTTAACCATGCGTATATTGCTAGAAGAAGCGTCATTGTAAGCAGTAACCAACTTGCTTCAGGGAGTACGCCAAACATACCGATTGTAAGCCAGAATCCAGGGACTGTCATTGGTGCTTCTAAATCGCCTTCTTCAATTCCATACTGTCTATCCATGACGCCCTTTGCAAGGATAATTACATTGGTTAGTGCCATTAGAATGAATGAGAACCTACTAAGTCCTAGAATTGTGATTTCAGTAGGGTCGTAAGAGGTGATATCGATCCACGATAATAATTCAGCAACAACTGCTCCATCAGATACGAATCGATTCGTGTCTCCGAATAATAAAATTGCCAATGGTGCTATGCATAGAATGATGTTGAGTCTGTGCTTTAATGCACGAGTAAATACTAACAGGTACATCGACAAGAACAGTATTCCACCGCTCGTGTCAAACAAACCTAGTAGGAGTAGCCCTCCAAGTGTCGCAATATCTGCAGTACGATTCAAAGACTCTTCATTAAGCCCTTTTCTGTCTAGCATAACCGATATTCCAATAGGTCCTGCCAACAGCAGTATGTCGAAAATTATAGTCGATAGAATAATTTCTCCAAGTTCTGATCTTGCTGCGTTCAAACTGTAAGCCATAGGTGCAGCTACTGCAATCATAGTTAGAGTTGCAATCATTCTGCCTGTCGAAGAAGCTTCATCTTCATCGATAACTTCCCATACGATTACTCCAATAGGAATAATCATCATAATTGTCCACAGTATGTTTTGTGCTAGATTTGTTGGACCAACAGCTGTTAGTGCTACAGTAAACAAAATCATTGGGCCAATTAAACTCATACGACCAAGTGGCCCCCAACTTGTATCTACTGCTAGAGAGTCTGTTTCAGGAACTACCCATGAATTGCTTTCTGTGTCAAATACAGGCATCAAATTCTTTCTCTTTCTTTCTGCCCATGTTAGCATTACTCCTAAGTCTAATTCAACCGACTTGAATTTCCGCATTGAGGCATAAACGATTAACCCAACTACTGCTAAAGTGATATTGAACCCTTGAAGATTATCTGATACACTAGATGGTAGTGGCACATCCAATCTGCCGAATAGTGATAGAATGACTGCTATAATCATCGATCCAGCCGTTGCTGCAGATGCTTCAAATGCAACTTTCTCATCATCTGAACTTTCTGCTTTAATCATCATCATGTAAGAGGAAATTACTGCATAGAGGAATATTGCCCAAGGAACATATGGGTCATCACCGAAAAGTACCGACTCTGATATTACCAATAGTCCGAGTGTTACGAAATGCGCCCAGTCTGAAAGGTGACCTTTCTGTCTTCCAACTTCGCCACTTGTAAGTATACAAATCAGGATTGTTGCTTCCAACCACCATGGCTCGAATCCTCCCATCCAGTGTGATTGAATGAAGAAAGAGAATCCAGTTGCTATCATAGTTGCATTTGCAACCCAATTCCTTGTTACCTTGGATATTACCAGTAGATATGGGAGCATAATCAGAGTGATTATCCAAGGAATCATTCCTGCTGTAGGATTGATCAAGAACAATGAAGCAGCCAAACCGATTGGCATATACGGTATTCTGCGTTTCAAAGTCGCAGGGAAATATGCAATTAATACAGCCAACCATAGTCCTACTTGTAAAGTAAGATATTCGTCTAATGGGGCAGGTAAATCGAATTGTCTGAGTGGGCCGAGGATCAATTCAAAGTCTGCATCACGTGCAATAATGATTGCAAGTATTACTTCCCCAACCAAGAAGGCGGATGTCCACTGCATCAGGTCCTGCCTTAGCCTTCTATCTGCTGCTAGAATTCCTTGTACTGCAATGATGAATACCATCAAAGAAATTGCACCACCATATCCAGCGTCTTCGTTATTGTATTCGTAAAGTAAAGGTAACAATCCAGAAGTCACTGCCACGACTGAAAATATGATTCCGCTATTGGCCCGAAGTGATAGCCACATCGAAAGAGATGCAAGAGCAATCATCGATATTCCTAATTCCCAGGATACGATATTGTCGGACCATTCCATCCAGATACTTGAACCAATTAAAGCGACTACAAGGGGAGTGAATGTCGTTACTGACCATCCGAAGGTTGTAACTCCTTTCAATCTTGAAAGATAGGCTGCCTGTCCCGATGCAAGAAGCAAAGTTGCTGCCATTTGCACATAGATGGCATTAGCTGTTGGATTCCAATCAATATTTGTTGGGTCAGTGCCTGAAGGGATAAACCAGTCCACACCTTGTTCTGCTAGTAAACCAACAATCCATCTGGATCCATATAGAGTTCCAATTGCTAGGAAGAAAAATCCAACTCCTAACATATAGTCATGAACGTTTTGTAGTTCATTACCACCTTTTCTTCTTTGGAATTCCACTAATGAAATAGCCAAAAGTCCAGAAATGATTCCTCCCAACCCTAGGAACAAAAATTCAGTTTGTCCAGTCTCTTCACTACCAAATGCGATAGACAGTAATCCTGCCCAAATCGCTATCATAGCGATTCCAAATAGTATCAGTTGTGCGAATTTTTGTAATCCTGTATCTACAGCATTTGCTGGTGCAACCCCTACTGTTCCCATCTTTACATTTGGTACATTTTGAGACTCCGCTGAAAGATTACCTATCCTTGCAGAAAGGGTCCTTGGGTTTGTTGGTCTCGTAGGTCTAGTTGGAGCATTTCCCATACTAATCAGTGTTGATTCAGAACTCTTACATTTCAATGTTGAGCCGGTAAAGGCCTCAACCGAGCCTGTTTCAATCTAGGATTTGGGCTTCCACAATTTCATCACTCGGGTGAATCGCTTCTTTCTCATCATCTGTTTTCAGGATTCCAACCAACAAGATAATTGTCAGTAAAATCGCAGCGAAAACAGATCCATACACCAAGGTTGTGTTTGCGGACTTATCATCATCCTCGCCCACGTCAGATTCATCACTAAGCATGATTTTCATTGAAAGAATCGAACTGGAACTAGTACCTTCTAATCCTCTCATTGATATGGTGTGATTGCCAATAAGTTCAGTTCCAGGAAGATGTTCTAATTCGTGAACGATGTCTTCGAAGTACAGTGTAACATAATCTTCGTGGTGGTAAGAATGAATGTTTGTCCAATCATGCCTTAGGTCGCTACTCTTCCATTGGATTGTATCAACCGACTGACTTAATGCAACATCGAGATATTCGCCAGGGCCAATTACCACACGCATTTCAGGGTTTAAATCGTTTTCAACAACCAGTTTGATACTCGCATCTAATTGATACTGCTGATTGTACTGTGCTGCTTCAATCACTGATTCTAAGGCGTTTACATGGCCATGGCCGTAAACATTGTTTTGGCGATTCTTAGGTATGAAATCTTCAGCACATGGTTCGTTTGCTGCCATGTAGGTACATTGTCGATATGTTGCTTGTTCTTGGAGAATATTGCGGATATCGAACGGAGATAAATCGCTGTTCGCTTGGAGCATTAATGCGCCCACTCCTGCTGCACCAGGTGTTGCCATACTAGTTCCACTCATTCCAGTGTACTGGTCTCCAGAGTTTGCTTCTACGGACATGATACTACTTCCCATGTAAGCGATGTTAGGTTTGATGCGGCCTTCCTCAGTAGGCCCTTGGCTGGAGTAAATCGCGATTGCTGTGTTTTTGTCAAGGGCTCCGACAGTGATTGCATCTTCTGCGGATCCAGGGGTTCCGATCTGTGCACTAACTCCGTTGTTACCTGCTGCAATAAACAATGCAATACCTGCTCTAGTCATGTTGTTTGCTTGACGGTTTACACTGTCTTCTTCGGACGATGTCCATTCGATAGCTCCTGGTCCACCTAGGCTCATTGAAGCCGCTCTGGTGTTGTATTTGTGCATGGTATCAATAGTCCACTGCATGCCAGCCATAACTGTAGCAAATGAGCCACTTCCTCCAGCATCTAGCACCTTTACACCAACTAGATTAGCCTGTGGTGCCATTCCGACATGCTCGTAAGTTGGAGCGCCGGTACCGGCAGTGGTTCCTCCACAGTGGGATCCATGACCTTGGTCATCGTAAGGGAAATCTGTACCATTGGTGTTGCCTGCGTTATTAACCGGATCATAGAAACCTATGATTTTCGGGTCATATGTTGCAGGGTCGTCATCTTGGTCATCAAGACTGGAGTGATTTCCATCCAAACCTGTATCGATAATAGCAACAGTAGTTCCTGATCCATCGTAACCAGTCTCTTCGAATGCCATGTCGACACCGTGACCAGCACGAGCATCAGCGTTTGCAATTGTCAGAATACCGTCTAGTTCAATCATAACAACGCCGGGTAATTCGATAAGAGTAAGTAATTCGCTCACAGGTACTCTTCCTGCTAATGCATCAATTCCGTGTAGGACGAACTGGTGTTGATAATCAACGGTATTCTCGAGCATGTAAATCTCGTCGGCTCCAGGAGTGTAGTGGAAGTCAATGATCAGCGGGAGAGTATTGTCTTCATCCAAGAATATAGGATTGTCAATATGTAGTTCAACCATGTCTCCAATTTTGTTTTGATTACGGTCAACTGTTGTCTCAGTCCACCATCCAGTTGGCTCTCCGTCATCGCTAGATGGCGAAGGAATTGGTACTGCTGCCACTGCTAGAGGGGCCAATAATAATGCAAGACCAAATATGCTGAAAATACGTTTGTAACCGTTCATCTGATTCACCGCGCTATGCGCGAACCAGCAATACTGTTTGAACCCTATGTTTTCATGTTAATTCGGGAGAGATGTGAAAACCCCCTAGTGGTACGGAGAATTATGGGGCTCCAGAACTGGTTTAGCAGAGTCCTTATGTCTACTTGGTTTAGGGAAATCAGCATAATTGATGTCGAAAACCTTCCATCAGACAGAGGCTCAATAATCGTTTCATGGCACCCTGGCGGATTATTTGATAACATGCTAACAAGAGGGCTGCTGCCCGGAAAGCAGGTTTCTTTTGATGGCGCTATCAATAATGATGATGAATTGATTGCTATCGCTACTCAAGTAGCATCTGGCGCAAATGTTGTTGTTTTCCCTGAAGGGGAGTCACACGAATCTCCAAAAACAAAGCAGATTAGAGAATGTGCTGCAAAAATTGCTCTGAAGTCTAAGGAGTTATCAAGCGGGATTGAGCCTGTGATAATACCTGTTGGGATTCACTATAGCCGTCCATTCTATTTTCGAGAAAGAGTAGCTTTGACAATTGATAGGCCGATTGAAATAAACGGTACAGTCGATGAGATGACCGAAGTAATATCTGGTGAAATCTCAAGGTCTTCACTTTCGAGAGATGATTGGCGAGATAGAGAATTAATTTGGAAAGCACGTTCAATAATTAGGGCTGAAAGAGTTCGTAATAACCCTGAACTAAAGAAAAGGCCAACATATGGTGAAGATGTCGTAGGAGCCAGAAGAGTGAGAGCCGCTTGGGAATGGATGGCGATTGAAGATCCGGAAAGATGCCAAAATATAGAACAGCGTACTAGAGCGCACATCTCTAAACTAGACACTTATGATTTGCAACCCCGACATGTCGATGGCCGTCCCAATTCTGTATCGAAAAAAGGTTTCGTGAAATCGATATGTCAATGGCTTTTTGCATGGTCTTTCATGTTGGGTTTTGTTACTTTGAGCGCACTGATTGGTTCGATTCCTCCCTTCTTGATGGTGGTCTCAATCGACCGTTTTTTTGGTTCAAGATTAGAGCAATCTTACAGGGGCTCGTTGAAGCTTTACTCTTCGTTTGTAATCTACCCGATATGGTGGTTAATATCAGCATGGATGTTTACATGGGCGCTTCTATCCGATTCTAGTCCAGTTGCAGGTTTATCGGACTACAGCACAATAATTGCATTCTTACTTTCTATTCCAGCAGCTCTAATTTTCCCGTTGATGATATGGTGGATGCCTACTGCAGGGAAATTACAGATGAAACTCTACGCCAGGGGGACTATCGCTTGGAGGAGAATGCGCTTATGGGTTAAATGGAGGGATTCCTCATTCGATTGGGATGGATTATCAAAGGTGCAGAGAGAATTGGCATCAGATCTAGTCGGTGTTGGCGACGGGCTAATTTTACCTGGCGATGAAGAATGGATTGACCCCGGGCCTGGCGAAGACGATTTCACAGTAGTTCGTAAACGCAACTGAAAATCTAAGTTTGATATATTCAAGTACGAAATTTTCGCATCTTTAAGGCGAACGCTGAAAGGGTGATTCGTTTTCCCAAGGTTAGGTTGGGTCTACGATGGTTGGCGAAGAGCATGTTTCTATGATTCCAACTGCGCCATCTGAAGTGTGGTCTGCAGAGGTAAATGGCCAAACTCAGGAGGTATTAGCGCCTTCAAATGCAATTTTATTAGATGTCTTGAGGGACAAGGCCGGATGCCTTGGCGTTAAGAGAGGATGTGACATGGGGACATGTGGCTGCTGTACAGTATTAATCGATGGCGAGCCAAGACTTTCCTGTTTGACTATGGCACAAGATGCGAGTGGAAGTAAAATCACTACTGTAGAAGGACTTTCTGATGGGGCACACTTAGCGCCGATTCAACAGTGCTTTGCCGATCATGGAGGTTCTCAATGTGGCTTTTGCACACCGGGATTCTTAGTTACTTCACAAGCTCTCTTGTCTAAAAACCCGAATCCTAGCGATAATGAGATTGCATGTGCGATTGAAGGTAATCTTTGCCGATGCACAGGATATCAGCAAATAATTGAATCAATTCAGGCTGCTGCTTCCATACACCGGGGCGAATCCGAATTAGCAAAACCTGCAAGTGATGCTCACCCAGACCCACACCCAAGTGGACCTGAAGAACCAACTATGCCTCCGGGCCATGCGAGATGATACCATGTCTGGCGGTTACAAGCAGCAGCCCGGCGGAGGCGGAAATGAAACTCGAAAAGATGGTAAGAGAGTCGCTGGGAAACAAAGTTTCTCTCCACCTGGTTCAGGCGGTTCCAAACCGGTAATGTCTCCTAGAGATTTAGATTTCATCCCCGAAAACGTTGGGGGAAAAGAGAAGCAACCAGCCGGCTCTCATATCCACGACCGTGCACGAACTGGTACAATTGTTGGTAAGCGAACCACGCTAGTGGATGCTAATGCCAAAGTGACAGGTCAGGCTTGGTATGGTGACGACGTACGCCTTCCAAACGAGATTATAGGTAGAATCGTACGTTCTCCTCATCACTATGCTAAGGTGAAAAGTGTCGATACATCGAAAGCAGAACAACTTCCAGGAGTTCTTGCAGTCGCTACAGGAGATGATGCTCCAAACAGTTTCGGAGTATTGCCAGTTACCAAAGATGAGCACGCTATGGCGGTAGAGAAGGTTCGCCACGTCGGAGACTTGGTAGCCTGTGTCGCTGCAATCGATGAAGCAACTGCCAGAGAGGCAGTGTCTCTAATCGAAGTTGAATACGAAGTTCTTGATTCAATTCACGACATGAAAAAGGGCCTTGAAGATGTAGATGAACCTATCCACTGGAGAGGTAAGTACCACGTTGGTACAACAAATGTTCAGAAGAGAGTATTCCAAGAGTTCGGTGACCGTTCAATGGTTGAAAATCCGAATGCTTCATACCACGGCAAATGGAAGTTCATGGGTGTAAATCATGGATTCACAGAGCCACACGCAGTTGTTGCTCAATGGGATTCAAATGGTCGCTTGCAATTGTACACTCCACAACAGGTCCCACATTACGCGCACAGAGCATTGGCTACAGTTCTAGATGTGCCGATGCATCAAGTAAATGTCATACGAACATTTGTTGGCGGAGGATTTGGAGGTAAGTCGGACCCATTCCCTCACGAAATGTGTGCCGCAATCTTATCACGCAAGTCTGGACGACCTGTACGAATTACCTTCGACAGGGAAGAGGTATTTTGGGTCAACAGAGGCCGCCATCCAAGCCATATCGAAGTTCAGATGTATGCTGATGAAGAAGCAAGAATATCCGGATTTGATATCGATGCTCTAATCGACGGGGGTGGCTTTGCCTCCTTCGGACATGTTACATCATACTACAATGGAGTTCTTGCAACAGCGCCTTACGAATTAGGTTCATTCCATTACACAGGAGCCAGAGTTTGGACTAACAAACCCGCTAGTGGTGCAATGAGAGGGCATGGTGCAGTCAACACAAGATGTGCTGTTGAAGTAGGTCTAGATGACATGTCCGAGCAATTACAAGTTGATCCTATCGACTTGCGACTTGCAAATCTTCTTCCACCTCATTCCAGAACGATATCAGGGTTCAGAATAACATCAAACGGTATGCGTCAAGCATTACAGAGGGTTCGTGAAGGTAGTGATTGGGATAACAAGTTCAGGAAGTTGCCTCTTGGAAAGGGAATCGGAATAGGCTGTGGTTTCTTCATATCTGGTTCAGGTCTACCAATTCACTGGGATCCAAACAAGTTCCCTCACGCCACAGTTCATATCCAAATCGATATGGATGGAGGAGTTACAGTTCATACTGGAGCCGCAGACATCGGTCAAGGTTCGACTACAGCAGTAGCACAGGTTGTAGCCGAAGTATTAGCCCTACCAATAGAGATGATTCACGTCAGAAGTCACGAGAGTGACACCAGCCCTGTGGATTTAGGGTCATACTCCTCTCGTGTCACATTCATGAATGCAAATGCAGCAATTCGTGCTGCTTTGGAAATCAAAGAGAAGCTTCTGAATGCTGCTTGGGATGCCCTTGGGTATCACCCAGATACCTTGGTCCTTAACGATCGACGTATTTACTACAAGCACGACCCTGCAATTGGAATGTCATACCTACAAGCTCTTCACAAAGCACAAGAAGACAAAGGCGCACTAATCTCATCGGGAGCATACCGCTCTCCTCCAATGGGCGGGGTGCACAAGGGCGCTGCTGCAGGACTTGCCCCTGCTTACTCTTTCTCAGCATATGTTGCCGAAGTCGATGTTGACATAGAGACTGGTCTAATCAAATGTACAGATGTTTGGGCTGCTCATGATTGCGGTAAAGCTCTCAATCCTCTGGCTGTTGAAGGGCAAATAATCGGGTCATGCCACATGGGTCTTGGCCAAGTTCTATCCGAGCAAATGGTGTATGGACGTACTGGTCATCTTCAGAACCCGAACTTGTTAGAATACAAGATTCCTAGTGTACATGAAATGCCTAATGTTACTCCAATAATAATCGAATCCTGTGACCCCGAAGGCCCATTTGGTGCTAAAGAAGCAGGAGAGGGGCCTCTACTTCCAATTCTGCCGGCGGTTGTAAACGCTGTATACGATGCGATTGGTATCAGAGTAAATGACTTGCCCTTAACTCCTGACAAAGTGTGGGCGGCTATTGCCAAGAAGATGAAGGTGGAAGGGATTGATGACCCGGCAGACTTACCAGTTCCGCGCTTGGATTTCTCAGAATTACAATCAAAACTTGTCGCTAGAGCGGCAGAGCATGAAACAAGAGACAAGAGGCGACAGAAGAGCGAAGATACTGATGCTTACGTTAACGGAGTATTGTTTGGCTTCGACCCTAATGTGCCTCTTGAGGATCAAGTAGAAGGCTGGATGTCTTCTGATAAACCGACACCTGAGCAATTAGCAGAGCTAGGTTTGGCAGGAACTGCTTGGTTGAAAGAAGAACAACGCAATATGGGAGGTGGTAACTGATGCTAATGCCTCCGTTCGAGTTACATCGTCCTTCTACAGTTGAAGAAGCATGTGCCATGGCAGCTAGCCTTATCGAATCAGGACAAGAGTTCGATTGGATTGCAGGTGGAACCGATTTGATTCCTAATTACAAATGGCATATCAATACTAAGCCACATGTCATTTCTTTAGCAAGTATAGAAGGAGTTTCTACAATTTCAATGAATGAAATCGGCTGTATGGCTCGACTTCATGACATTGCAGAAGGAGGTAATGCTCACCCATTAATCTCTGAAGCGGCAAGTAAGGTCGCTTCTTCATTAATTCGAAGAAACGCAACACTTGGCGGTAACCTCTGCTTGGATACTCGCTGTTTTTGGTACAATCAGGCCGAAGAATGGCGAAGTAGTATAGATTGGTGCCACAAGTGTGATTGCGGTACAGGTTCAGATTGTAGAGTGATTCCGAATCAAAATACATTGTGTGTTGCTACTTATCAAGGAGACATCGCACCAAATTTGATGGTACTAAATGCAACAGTTCATCTAATTGGTCCTAAAGGGGCAAGGTCTGTTCTTCTACATGACTTCTACCAACTAGATGGCATGACTAGAAATATCCTCGAACCAGGAGAATTTATGCTCAAAATTACTCTGCCTGATGACGTTGCAGACTGGACAGGATCTTATCGCAAACTTAGAGTTCGAGAATCATGGGATTTCCCTGAAGCAGGCGCAGCGGCTGCATGGAAGAAAGGAGATAGAGGTACCTTACGTGTAGCTACTACTGCTTTGGAAAGTATACCTCGCCGCCACGACGAAGAAGTTGCTAGTGCTAATGGTGATGTCAAAGCGATTTGTGATGCTATATACAAATCAACTAAACCAGTAAATAATACATCATTACCACCAAGATATCGTAGAAATATGATCAAGGTGCTTGTCAAAAGAGCATGCGAGGAATGAAAATGAAGAGATTTTTGGTAGTTATCCTGTTGATGGTTGCTTTAGTTCCGGTATCCAATGCTCAAATCCCAGAAGCAGAACCTCCTGGTTGGGAAATCGGGTGGGAAGGTGAAGATGATATTGTTATCTTTGAATTAGATCCAGATACTTATGCATTTGATCTAATTCTTGAATTTTGGATTGAGAACACATATCTGATACCTATCGAAGTGGATTTTGAAACAGAATTCGTTAATTCTGGACTTGGTGATTTTCTCCAGATAGACGATCCCGGCAAGGTTTCCGTACCTGCTAGCTCAAACGAGAGTTTCGAGTTAAAAATTTCTTGTCAAACCTCTTGCGTCTTGTGGAGAGCTGATGATGTGCTGGCCACAGTAGGACTTACAGCAACAAATTATGTTGCAGAACAAGAACAAAGTAGTCAAGAAATCTCACAGAAAATCCAACCTTCTTCTATTTACGGATTTGAAGTTACTTTTGAGCCTATTACAAATAGTAAAGGTCCAAAGATAAATTCAGGGACTTATGAGATGATTGATGTTATAATCGGGTTGACTGGAAATAATAATGATGCTATCTCAAAAATTGACATGTCTTTTAGAGGATGCCCTCAGATGAATTTTGACGCTAAAGATTCAGGGCTCGAAGCAGGAACTGTAATCAAATTCAGTGATCAAGGGAGGGGGCCAGTCAAATTATCAGCACCATCGAGTCATCCTGACAAAACCTGTACATTCATCGTTACAGTAACTAGCGAAGGCAATGGAGTATCTTACAATGGAGAAGTTGAATTTGTAGTCGATGCACCAGATGTAAAAGTGGCTGATGATGACGAAGATGATCAGGCATCGGAATCTTCTGATTTGGAAGTCGAAGATAACTCCTTGCCTGCAATCTCTTCGCTAATATGTATGTTAACTGTAATGTTTGCTGCGGTTATCAGGCGTTAATCAGCCTTTTTGTGGCATATTCGGGGGATGATACGCATCGCTCATCTGTGATACTAACTCATTGAATCCGAGCAAGCCACGAGAATCTATATGAGTGTGGCGAAGTTGGGAAGGATGTTGCGTTTGTTCGTAGCCGATAATGAGGTGTCAAGAAATGAGTGATGGAGAAGCCAAAGGCGTCAAGTTAGAAACTTGGCTTCTCGTTGGTTTCATAACAGCAATGTTACTATCCACAACTGTAATCATTTTGACATCTGCAAATAAAACCACAGTTTATTCAGCATATGTCACAGATGAGGACACCGTTATCCAATATCAGCAGATATCGTCAATGAGAGATGATCTCGGAGACGGAGGCATGGATTATGTTATCGCGAACACAATGTCAACTCCAATGTTGGTGAATGACTGGAGAGAACCTCACCGCACAATGTTAATTATTGCTGCTCCGGAGAAACCATTTGATAATTCCGAAGCACAAGCCATTCATGAATTCGTAACCGAGAAAGGCGGTAAAGTAATTATCGCTGCTAATTCAACAAACGCTCAAACCGTGGCTGACGAATTCGATGTGAAATATTTCGACGCTCCAGTAGTCGACCCTAATCGATTCTACGATGTTAGAGACTCTAACGGGGTTGTGCAGCCTGATGATTCACGAAAGTTGTGGACTGTAGCTGGAGTCAACAAAGTTTGGAATAATCAGATAGAGCAAAGGCCTTACTGTACTGGAGACGACCTTTCAGATAGTGACAGATATGATGACTGTGCATTGCCTGTTCTTTTCCATAGGCCGACCGCCATGCAAGTCTTAGATTTTGACAACGATGACCGTAATGTCAAGATTCTCGCCCATGCATCAGGCTCATCATTCATTGCAAGCGAGAATATGGATGCTAACGATCCAGACAATGCTAAACCTGGTGGCAATAATACTGGCTTGATAATCAGGATGGATTATCCTGGTATTGAAACAATTGACCAAGTTAAGGGAATTAAGGAAGGCGAGGTCGACGTTACAGGTAGCATAGTATTCATTTCTGACCACTCGGTATTTGCTAACCACCTCTGGGATATCGCCGACGCAGAAGTAACCGGTAAGGTTCAATGTGCAGATGGCTATGAAGGAAGACCATGTTGGTCCTCCACTTTGTCTTCTAGCGACGGCAGCCTTACTGAGTGGAATGGGAATGAAGATTACTTTGTAACTCTAATCAGGGATATGATGGAGCATGAAAACGATGACATCTCGACAGTAATTACAAGCGAGAACAGTAATTTCTATATCGTATTCGATGAATCACGCCACGTAACATCAGCAATGTCTTCTCCATTCACAGAGGCAATGGGCGCCATAGTTATGCTAACCAGTGATACAATGCTAAAATGGTTGATTGTATTGAATCTCATGGCATTACTTTCCATTGCTATCATGGTTGTACCAGAGAAAGAGAATTGGCGCCATGTATTTGATTTAACAAGATTCAGGGAAAGGCCGAACAAGGTCGACCCTAATCTATACCTTAAGCGCGTACGAGAAGCCATGATGGCTAAAGTACGACAATTTAACGACCTGACCCGTGATGAAATGGCCAGGAAAACCCCTGGCGAGGTACAATCCATGGTTAAGGATCCTCGCCTAATCGAGTTGTTGTACTCACAACAGCGTTCATACTCCAACGAAGAATTAAGGCAGTTACTGCAACAAATTCGACGTTGGGGGAAGTAACCTAAGGAGGTAACATGACATGCAGCCAGCACCACCACCACCCGCAGCCCCCCCTGCGCCGGCACCACCTGCACCAGCAGCACCGCCAGCACCGGCACCAGCCCCAGCAGCGCCACCAGCGCCTGCACCTGTAGCTCCGGCACCTATGCCCGTAGCCCCAGCACCGGCTCCTGCCCCTGCAGCACCTGCCCCAGCAGCACCAGCCCCGGCACAGGCACAGCCTAGACACCAGAGTAGCCCAGAGGTCCGTGAACGTCTTCAGGCCGTCGGAGCAATATCGCAAGCGATTAGCGCCGAAGTCCAGAAGGTAATTATCGGTAAGGCACACGTTATTGACAACGTTCTGATTAACATTCTATCAAATGGTAACTTACTGTTCGAAGATTATCCAGGACTTGCTAAGACTTTGATGACCAACACTTTCGCAGATGCGTTAGGTTGCGACTTCAAGCGTGTTCAGTTTACTCCGGATTTACTACCTGCAGATATCACCGGTACGAACATCTACGACGCTAAGAAGGGAGAATTCACTTTCAAACCAGGTCCACTATTCTGTAACCTGCTACTAGCTGACGAGATTAACCGTGCTCCTCCTAAGACTCAAGCGGCTTTGCTTGAGGCTATGCAGGAGAAGCAGGTGACTATCGGAACAGTCACTCACAAACTACCAGCACCATTCATTGTTATGGCAACTCAGAACCCTGTTGAACAGGAAGGAACCTACCCTCTACCTGAAGCGCAATTAGACCGTTTCATGTTCAAGATGAGCGTTGGATACCCTGACCGTGCAGATGAAGACGAAATCCTCCGCCGCCGTATTACACGTGGTAAGGATGCAGTTGATGTCGACGTCATCACAGATCCGCAGCGTGTTATCGCTATGCAACAAGCATGTGAAGACATCTATGTCGACCCTGCTCTACGAATGTACATGGTCGAAGTTGTAACCAGAACTCGTGAAGATCCTCGTGTTCTAGTCGGTTCTTCTCCTCGTGGTTCTCAGGCACTACTGAAAACATCACGAGCAGCAGCAGCTCTACGTGGTCGTGATTTCGTCACACCTGATGACATCAAGGCCGTATCAGAGTTAGCACTTGCTCACAGAATCATTCTGAAACCAGAACACCAAATCAAAGGTTTGGAATCTGGTGAAGTTATTCAGACAATTCTACGCGAAGTACCAGTTCCAACAGTTTGATTGGGATTAATCGAGAATTAGAGAGAGGTGCGTAGCATGTGGAGCCGTAAGAGTGCAATGTTAGGATCACTAGCAGTGGCAATGTATTTGCTTGGTTTAACGTTGAGGAATTCTCAACTAGTAACCATTGCAGTAGTTATCTTCGTGTTCCTAACTTGGGCTGCCCTTTTCGGCGGACATGCTGACGTTTCAGCAAGCGGCAGGCGTGCTGATGAATGGACTGGAGAAGAAGGTGTATCACTTTCAAATGTCTCTGCCATGCGTAAACTCTCTAGCGCTCGAATCTTCGAAGACGGAGATGTTGGAGTGACTTTGCGTATGCAAAATCATTCTGCACTCGGTAAGATTCTCGAGGTTAGAGATCGTGTTCCTGAAGTAATGCGTATCAAAGATGGTGCAAATTACATTTTGATGGAACTTGGTCCACGTCGTGAAACCTTCATTGAATACACTGTTGAATGCCCACTTAGAGGGTTCTATAGCCTTGGTCCGGTAGCAGTCCGTGTCCAAGACCCATTCGGATTATTCCACAAGGAAAAGGAGCTGCATGTCTACAACGACTTCCTTGTATTCCCGAAAATGGAAGACCTCAAAGAAACATTCGTCAAGTCCCGTGTACCTAAGATTTTCACAGGAGCTGTCAACATCCGCCAACCAGGGCCTGGTTCTGAATTCTACTCACTTCGTGAGTATTTCGAGGGAGATTCATTCCGCGCAATCAACTGGTCAGCATATGCTAGAAGTGGAAAATTGATGGTCAATGAACGCGAAAGAGATGCTGTCAGCGATATTATCCTGATTGTAGATTCACGTGCGGTATCTGAGACGGGACCTGTATCTAGGAACGCTTTGGTATATTCCACCAGGGCTGCTGCTAGCCTTGCTAAGTATTTCTTAGGAAGGCGTGACTCTGTTGGATTAATCACATACGGCGATGAAGTAGTAAGTGTCGATAGAGATACTGGAAAGAAGCAACTGTATGTGATTTTAACTAAACTCGCAGGTGCAATGGCACGTGGAAACATACCACTTCAAGTGGTAGTCAACCGAATTTTGCCACATATCAACAAAGGAAGTCCGATTATTGTTCTGTCGAACTTAGAGGACGACCCAACAGTTGTAAGCGCATTGCGTGACTTCAGAGCTCGTGACTTTGACGTAACAGTACTTTCACCATCTAGTTTAGAATTTGAATTCGATGCTAAGAGATTAGATCGTACTGGGTATGAAGTTCTGAAAACTGAAAGAGACGTATTAATTAGCGAATTAAGAGGCTTAGGTGTCAATATTATGGATTGGGAGCCAGACATGCTTCTATCAACTGCACTAGCTGGTGCAAGAGGATTCTAAGGAGGGTTATGAATGGCTACTAGTAAATCTGGCGATACTGCACATCTATACGATGGAAAGACAGTCCGTTCTTCTGCACCATCAAGAAAGAAGTTAGCCGGAACAGCTTCTTCAACTGGTGAGATTCCAAAGGATGCTATACCTACTGTGGAGATTCCTACTTTCATCGAGAGCCTTCTCGGTGGACCGCTTGTTCCAAAGATGAAATTCCTACCTGCTGATAAGATGGTTCAGAATTTACAACTTGGATGCTATGGTGTTCTAATCGCTCTAGGAGTTCTTACTTACATCGTAACTCCAGCAGTTGGTACTATTTGGTTTGCAATAACTGGATCTATGGCTGCAGCAAATATCCTGCAACTAATTGTTGTAGTTGCTGCAATAGGTACTGGTTTCTGGGGGACAATGACTAGAGATGCTAGATTTATGCTAGCATCTTATGTTCTGTTCATTTTATCTGTAATGAGATTTGCTTCGTCAAAGGTTTCACTTTCACAAGATGTGTTTGGTTTCGGAGACAGCCAATTCTTGCTTACAATTTTGGTTGTCGTATACGCAGTATTACTCGTGATGTATTTTGAACTTTCAAATGGAGTTCTTAGATTTAGCATGCTAGATACTTCAATTCGTACAAGAGAGGTGTACGTTATGAACGTGAAGAAGATCATCGGCAAGTACCATCGTTCTTTGGTAATCAATCCTCTAATCGCTGGCTCTTTGGCTATGCTTGTCTTATCGGTAAACACAATCTTACCCGCATTCATCTCACTATTCTCGGCGCAAACAGCTCTTAGAATGGAAGAATCTGTAGAATTGATTTCCGTGTACGGGGTCGCCCTAGGTACACTGTTCGTCTTTATCGTAGTCGGGGGCCTATTCGCACTAGACCTTCCAACTCACATACAGTCGTGGCGAGAGAACAAAGAGTGATACAACTCTGTCAAAGTTGACGGCAAATCATCAGAGTCGATGATTAATCTAGTTCCGTAATTATTTCTTGATACTTCTTCGTGTTCAATCATAATTGGCAATTTACCAATGACGGATATCATCGCAGTTCGGTATTCAACCTTTCCAGATACTAAATCTTCTACTAATGGCAAATCGTGAGTTGGAATGATTAATTTCATGCCTTCAGGAGTTGAGCGCATCAGCCAAGGAATCACATCCAATTGTTCCATTCTTGATAGCAACTCACTGCCAAGAGGCTTGTTATTTGTAATGACGGCTACGCCTGGTTGACAACCAATCGCAATTGTCGTTGAAGCATCTATGTCCGGGCCGATGACGGTTGGAGCATTGGTAACTGGGTTGTTTATATTTCTAATTTCAAGAGGAATTCCTTCATCAACTAGTGGTTTTACTGTAGCTGGATGGATAATCGGAGTTCCATGTAGCGATAATTCAGAAGCCTGACCATATCCTAGATAGGGTATTGATGGAGTATCGATGCCCCAGCGTGGGTTTAGCCTTTTAATGCCATCAACATCCTTCCAAAGTATCAATTTTGATGCATTCATTAGATTTGCAAAAGCAGCAGCGGAGTGATCTGAACCTCCTCTTGATAGGAGAGCTAAGTTACCATCTTCTCCTTCGCCAAACCATCCTGTCAATATTGGAATACCAATCAGTTTGTTACGATCTAACGATTTGGCTGACTCTTTTATGTTGATTTCACGTGCTCTTCCTTTACCTTTGAGTTTCAAGCCGATATCTTCTGCACCAACCGGATGAGCGTTCAAGCCCAAGGTTTGGAGTCTGTGAGCAACAGCAAGGGCACTCAGTCGTTCACCTGCTGCCAGGATAAGGTTTTCAGAATGAAGTGATGATTCTCCGCCGGAAATGTTAACCAATTCCTTAGATATCCCTGAGATAACCTTGTCGAATAATTCCCTGAATTCACCTTTGTCAAGACCCGGAGAGAATAACAAATGTTGAGATTTTAGGTCGTTGACTAGCCTTCCTGCGTAATGTGGCTCCCTTGCGGCCCGAATCAATCTATCAGTCATTCCCCAAAGGGCAGAAACTACAACAATAGGTTTGCCGGGGATGCTAAGAATCGTTTCAGCAATTTTATCGATGTCGCTGCCTTCTCTAAGGCAAGAGCCTCCGAATTTGTGAACCACAATATCATCCATCGATGTATCCTCCCTGTACACCAAGGTCTGCTAGCACAAGACGGGCTACAGCCTCTACTACAGGGCGTGCTCTAGGTGCAATAACCGGGTCGTGCCTTCCCTTGATTGCTAACTCTTCCATCTCTCCTGATATTTGATTGAATGTTTCTTGCGGCTTTGAAATACCACTAGGTGGTTTGAATGTAATTCGAACATGAATCGGTGCTCCACTGGCCATTCCACCCAATGCACCATCTGCACCTTCCGACAAAGACATGTCTTGTCCCCATGTATCGTTGTGCTCACTGCCTCTCATGATTCCAGCTTTTACTCCTCGTCCAAATTCGACAGCCCTTGCTGCAGGTATTGACATTAGAGCCCTTGCTAATGCAGGCTCAATGCCGTCAAACCAAGGCTCCCCAAGTCCAACAGGCAATCCTGAAATTACAAGGTCAACTCTACTTCCAAGTGAATCTCCATCTTTGCGTGCCTTTTCTGCAAGAGCAATACCTTCTTCTCCCTCTAATCCTCCTAATGCACCGACAGTCGCTTCGACTTTCCATTCACTAGGTATAATCGTTCTAGAAAGAGAACCAGCGGCAACAAGTCCAGCAGTTAGTCGCGCAGAGAAAGAACCACCGCCTCTTAAGTCTGCAGCACCCTCTGTTTTGATGTTGATGGGGTGATCTACATGTCCAGGGCGTGGTTGGTAAGGTAAAAACGAGTAATCTTTGGAGCGAACATCTCGGTTTTTGATAATCAAAAGAATCGGCATTCCTGTGGTTTTGCCATTATGAACGCCTGACATAATATCTACTTCGTCCGTTTCCTTTCTTTTACTAGCAAGGCCGGATCCGGGTCTTCTTGAAATCATGTCAGCAATTAATTGTTCTAAATCGAACTCCAGATTAGGTGGCATTCCTTCTATAAGTGCGCCTACTGCGGGGCCATGAGACTCTCCAAAAAGAGTCACGACAACGTTTTCGCCTAGGCTCATGCGCATGATTAACAGTTTGTCGGGAGTGTGGCTTATTGATGAATGTGATTATTCGTCCATAGCACCAAATTCTGCGTTTATGATTGTAGTTTCCATTATTTCCACATCATCGTATTTCTTGTACCAATTTAGCAATCTTTCTATTGTAGATCTACTAATTGAAGGAGCAAATATTGCCAATGCGGGTCCTGAGCCACTGATTCCTGCGGCTCTGGCACCATTCATTACAGCATCATTAGCGAATCTCTTTGCAGTATTATCATTCAACGCCCCAATAACACCTCTTCCATTCCAAGTCAAGGCAACTAATTCCTTTCCTTCTTGAAGTGCTGTAAGAGCATTACTAAACGCTTGTTGTTGATACGCAAAGTCTTCTAAAACCGGTCTTTGTTTGCGATCTCCTCTGAGTATCAGAATCACAACCCAGTCTTCTGAACTAGGCCCTTGCGACTCAAGCAATAGGCCCGAACGAGCATCTGGAGCGTTGGCATCTACCAATTTCCAACCACCTTCAATCGCAGCCCATGAGTCATCATAGCTTCCAGTAATCGAAACACCTGCTGATAATTGTGCAGAGGCTGCGATATCTACAATGTCAGCATTCTCCAATTCTATTTCTGTCGCCTCACACAGTGCTTTGATTGCGGCAACAGCTACAGCAGAACTCGATTTCAAACCCTGTCGTGGCGGGATTTTTGATTTTACTGACCAAAACAATTCACCTTCAGGTAACTTGTGTCCTGCATTCTTCCATGATTCAATAACAGCAATCAGAAGTCCATCAGGGTCTGACAAATCTCTCTTTGGCTCTTTATCCAATAACCTGACTTTGACAGGTAAATCCAACGCAAGTGAAGCACCATAGCCTAGACCAGCAGCATGAAGGAGACTACAACTCCCATTCGATGTTCCTGACCCTAAAACTGCCATGATGCCACCTATTTTTCGGTGACCTCCGCACTAATTGGTATCCCAATATGGCGGCCGACTCCATCCGTCCAGCCTAACAAAATGGTTTCTTTTACTAATTCTGTAATCGAAACTAGTTGGGTGGAAGGGGATACGAGTCTGACGGTCTCCGCTTGCTGTAGAAGCGCACCTGCTTCATTATTGTTTTCATCCTTCCAACGGAATAAAATAAACGGACGCTTCTCAATTTTGACCCTTCCAACTGTCGCTGAACGCGAATCTCCTTGAGCGTTAACCACCAAAACCTCATCTCCCATTTGGATTTCGCTTAGGTATGATGTACTCCCGTCTGCCATCAAAATGTAAGAATGAGCAGCACCTGCATTGACTCTAAATGGTCTTGTAGGAACGAATTCAGATTCTACCGTTTCACCATGAACCATAACCATTGATGCAGCACTGGACCCGACTAACATACCTTCGCCAACATCTAGCAGCGATGTTAAATCGACACAAACTCTGTCTCCAATGCCACCTTCTTTAACTTCGATAATTTCTATTTCTGTCAAAGATACTGTTCCAGTTTCAATAGTATTCCTAACATCTTCAGTAATCTCTCCTCTCTGAGATTTAGCTATCAAGGCTGTTGGGAGAACATCTTCTGATACTAATATCGCATCGACACCGATTTGTAATGCGAAAGCCGCACCTAACACTTGTTCAGGGGTGGAAATACGTGCAGCGACCTTAGTATGAACACCATCACATGCTGCTATAATATTCTCTATTGGTATCATTTTCCATTCTCCAAGTTCAAGTAGAATCCATTCAACGCTACCCGACATAGATCTGGCTTTAGCTTGGCCATCAGAACTTCCAACATCCACAACTCTGCCAACTTGTCGTCCATCGATATACAATGCGGCTCCATCGATTTGTAAATCATCACCCACTAGAAGGTCAACGCCATCTTGGCGAGTTCCTGATTCGAGCCAGACCTGCATTTTCATCACAGCCCAGCATCTCTCATGGCTTGTTCGACACTAGAGCCATCATGTATTATGCATCTTAGAGCAGTAACCATCTTTCCGGGTGTAGCGTGAGAGAATACTTGCCTCCCCATGCAAACACCACCGCCTCCGGCTTGCATTGCTTGATAAACAGTATTCAGTGTCTCTTCCGTGGATGAACCAGCCGGACCGCCTGCGATTAAAACGGGTATTGGAACAGCATTCGTTACCTTTCGGAATGATTCAATTGAGCCAGTCCATTTTGTCTTGACAACATCACAACCCAACTCAAAAGCAAGCCTAGCAGCATGAGATGCACCTTGTGTATCATCTCCATCCATGATCTCTAGGTTTTCCCCTCTAGGGTAAATCATTCCTAGTACAGGGCAAGATAAGAAGTGTGCATCTTGAGTAATAACTCCTAATCTTTCAATCATCTCAGGTTCATCCGGACTGCCCATATTGACTTGCACACTTACTCCTTTGGCACCCCTTGAAATTGATTCTTCAACACTTCCAACGAGTATTTTATCGCTAGACCTAGAGCCTGCATGCCTTGTAGATACAGACAGGTGAGATATCATATTGGCATCCATTGAATATCGAGAAACGACTCCTTTTTGAGCTACAATAGCATCTGCGTGTGAAATCTCAGCAATCAGTTTATCAAGGTCTTCTAAACCTTCAACTGGGTAATCTGAGACGCCATGGTCTATTGGAATCCAAACGCCTTTTCCGTTAGGCAGTAGTGAATCTGCATCTCCCATGTACAAGCCTGGGGGGGCGTTGTAGACAAGACTTTCCTCATTTAGATAAATGAGTGTTAACTGCCCATTCGATCATTGCAGCCTCAGCCTTCGACAAATGTTCTTGTAATGTTGAACGTGGTATCTGGGTTAACTCAGATAATTCCTTTTTACTTATCCTTCTTGGATTTTCATAATATCCTGATTGAACTGCCAACGTTGCAATCTCCAATTGTTTGGGTGTTAGAATTTGGAGTATAGTGTCCTCAATTTCTGCAATATCTACTACATTCACACTGTCTGGAGGGAGTAGTACTCTAGCAGCTTTCAGAAAGCCACTGACTCCTTCAGGTAATCCTCTAATTGTAATCTGCACTCCACTTTCCCCAATCACATATGGCGGTATTACATGCAGGCTATCGAAATTAATCGCTGCAACAGACAATGGATGGTTGTTCCATACCACTATGTATCCCTCTTTACCAACATCTGGAAGTGGGTGAGGGCTCATAGGGCCTTCAACCTTCAAGAATCCAATATCGTTAAGTTCTTCAGGTCCCTTTCCATCTTTGAAATTAATTTTTACGAGTTGTCTGACTCCTACCTTGGTAACTTCAAGGTGAGCAACTACCTCGTACATAGATGCAACATCTGTAATGAGCTTTATTTCAGAGCGGGCTACAGTCTCTGGACTCCACTTCAACTGTACTTCGCGCATGAACCAGTGATTAGGCGATAATATAAGAATGTGAAGTCAGAATTCAATCAGTAAATACGATGATTACAGGCGATGGTAATAAGTCCCAGTTTGTATTAGCCCCTGTTATGGACCTTGCTTCATGGCTTATGATTGGTTTTCTCGGCGGAGCCTTTCTGTTCGGAATCTGGTTCATGTTGGTCAGAGATGATGACCGTAGTAATCGTTCTATGGTAATACATCGGCAAGATTTGACCCGCCGAGGAACCCCAGACTTTTCTCAGGCTCACAACGAGTTTGATCGTAAATTGGCTGAAGTTGAACGCCATCTTGCATCTAAGAGAAGAGATGAAAGAGCCATTTTACTGGCAGAAGAAGAAGCAAGAAAGGAACTTGCTGAAGATGCTGCTAACAAAATAATCGAAGAAGAGAAAGCAAAATTAGAGAAGATTGAGGCTGAAAAGGCTCGTATCGAGGCTGAAGAAGAAGCAAAGCGTGAAGCCGAATTAGAAGCTGAAAGAAAGGAGGCCGAAGAGCGAGAAGCAGAACGCTTAGCTGAAGAAAATCGACTTGCTGAAGAGCAGGAAGCAGAGAGGCAAGAAGAACTTGCAGCTGCTGAAGAAGAAAGATTAGCCGAACTTGAGTCATTAAAGGAATCTGAAGCACTTGAAGCGCAGATGGAGTCTGAAGCCGCAGTTTCCGATTTAGAAGAAAGGCTCGAAAGAGAAGGCGCAAAATCCTCAGAAGTACAAGTATCCCTGATGTGGGACAACTACAACGATCTTGATTTGCATGTATTGTGCCCTTCAGGAGAAAGAATCCATGGTGGAAACAAGAATTCAGAATGTGGTGGAGAGTTGGATGTAGATGCAAATGTTCGCCCTGAAACCAAGAAACCTGTGGAGAACATTGTATGGCCAGATTTCAAAGCCCCTCCTGGTTCTTACAAGGTATATGTTCACCACTACAAGAAACATAACAAGCGTCGTTCTAAGGACCCAACAAAGTTCAGAGTGGTAGTAAATTCTGGAGGCGTAGTTACACATTACGAAGGTGAACTTTCCAGTGGAGACCCTATTCAGTTAATCTGTGAGTTCGAATTAGATTCTCCTGAAGAACGTGGCTCTGATGAAGAAAGGGAAGTTGCACTCATCGCTGAAGAAACTGAAAAGATTGCAGAAGAAGAACGTCTGGCAATCGAATTAGAAGAAACACGCCAAGAAGAGATGGCTGCTGCTGAAGAACAAAGACTAGCCGAAATAGTCGAAAATGAGGCAGCAGAGTTAGAGTCGATTAAGGCTACCCAACACGCATTAGACGAACTAAAAGAAAGACTAGAGCGTGAAGGAGCTAAATCTTCTGATGTTCAGATATCATTGATTTGGAATAACTACAATGATCTCGACTTACACGTAGTATGCCCATCCGGAGAGAGGATACACGGTGGAAACAGAGAATCTGCATGTGGTGGGGAATTAGATGTAGATGCAAATGTACGTCCTGAATCTAAGAAGCCTGTTGAGAATGTCGTTTGGCCTGAAGGAAAGGCTCCTGGTGGAACTTACAAAGCATATGTCCACCACTATAAGAAGCATAAGAAGCGACGTTCCAAAGACCCAACTTCATTCAAGGTAATTTGCAATGCAGGAGGAGATATCCAAGAGTATGAAGGTAGTATCTCCAGTGGAGACCCGATCATGCTGATCAGCGAATTCACTATCGAAGACCCTGAAACAAGGGCTGCAAATGCAGCAGATGCTAAGTCCAAATTAGCAGCTCTGCGTAGTGGTGAATGGGACGGTAGCACTGATTCTGAAGACGACACAAATGAGTGAAGTCATTCGGATGATAGTATCAAGATAGTATTTGGTCAAGGTTTCCGTTTTCAACGGCTTTCTTGATTGATCGTGCTATGCGTCTGCCTGTGGACATGAATGGTTCATTGATGTCGCTGTAAGGAGAACCACCCACGAATGGATTAGAGCCTGCTACAATTCTTGCGCTAATCTCGAATACTCTAAATTCTAATTTGTCAGTAACGATCGTTTCCAAGCAGAATGGACCAATCATTCCTCTAGCTCCTTCCTCAAGCTCAAATGATGCAGCGACAGTACCTTCAGCCATTTCAAAAGCTCTTGGGAGTAAACTTTCTCGGATTACTACCGGTTGGTTGCCGGTTACAACGAATGACGGCTCTAAACTCATTTCTCTCAAGTCTCGAAGGCTACCTAATTTGTAGAATTCATCTACGTTGGACTCATCTCTTCTGTCCATGCTCAATAGTTCGAGGCGGCCTAGATTTTTCCCAGCATTACTTCCTCTTCCTTGAACTTGGAATCCATCATCTGCTGTTGGGTCAAAGAAAAAGTGAAGGTAGTATCTGCATCCTAGAACATATTCTTGAATTGTGAACTCTTCATCGAGGTTTACATTTCGTTTGAAATCCCGATAGTCTCTGGCAATAAAGTACCCTTCTCCGCCCTTTGCACCTGCATATTTGACAATTACAGGCCCATCAATGTCGTGAGGGTCGTCCACTACTTTAGGCATTGAACATCCGCCTTCTTCTAGCCATTTTCTCTGCCTTTCTCTACTACTTTCCCAATGTAGGATTCCTCGGTTTCCAAAAGTCGGGACTTCCAAGTTCTTGAAATTAGAACTTCCTAGATACTCGACAAGAGATCCATGAGGTATGATTATGACATTTTGTTCTCTGAACCATTCAGCATGGTCCAACATTTCTCTGTAATTGTCGAGCATTAACCAATCATCGGGCTCTGCACCAGGGAATGCAGAGTAGAACCTTCGGCGGTTTTCTCCTACAGCGATTCCTAATGTTTTGAACCCTTCTTGTCTTGCTCCGTGAAGTATCTGGAGAGATGAATGTGATGCAACAACTCCAATTGTGATTTGTTCAGGGTCGTAGGAATCAAGCCAATTCCGCAACAGTCCTATGTCTACGCCCATGCCGACGGCTTTTGTGTTTCATTAATGACTATTACGGAATTAGAATACTGAAATAATAGTTTGAACAGATATTTCTTGCAATCCAAGGCTATTTTCTCCGTCAAGGTTTCAAGCCCTGCTCCATCTGCGAGTAACATGAGCAGCGAAACACCCGGTAGCCGAATGACTTACGGTAACTACCTGCAATTGGATGAATTGCTTTCTCTTCAATCAGGTCCAGAGGGCCATAGCCCTCCTCCTTCTAACCATGAAATGCATTTTATTGTTGTACATCAAGCATTTGAATTGTGGTTCAAACAGATAAATCGTGAACTTGAAGAAGCTTTGAATTTGTTGAATGTGGAAGAAGTCGATGAAAAGAAGATACCAGTGATTGTTAGCCATCTTGAGAGGTGTTCCGAGATATTCCGTCTTCTGGCTTCTCAATGGAAGGTTATGGAGACACTATCTCCTCAGGATTTCTTAGCTTTCCGTGACCGGTTAGGTACTTCTTCTGGATTTGAAAGTTGGCAAATGCGTACGCTGGAGATGTTATTGGGATTAGAATCTGAGCAGAGAATTGGAGGGATGGACCCAATGATACATAATCGTAAATTACATTCTGAAGGCAAATTAAGCGATGCAGTGATGGAGAACATGGTCCGAATAGATAACATGCCTTCATTGAACGATGTTGTTCAAAAATGGTTGGCTAGAACTCCAGTGAATGGAGTTTCTGGAGATGAGAGTGTGCTGCAAGAATTTGCAGAAAGTCACATACAGTCTATGTCTGAGCACTCCGAGTTGGTGATTGCTCACATGGTAAAGATTGGGCACGGCACTGAAGAGGCAATCAGACCAAGAATCGAAGCGGGTATTTCAGGCGCACAAGAGTTCTTACTGCCTGATGGAAAAGTAGTTCCTGCAAGAGCTGGCCTACTATTCATCGAATCTTATCGTGAGTTACCACTTTTGTCCTGGCCTAGGAGATTGATTGATACAATCGTCGATTTAGAGCAAGCAATGCTACTATTCAGATCACATCACGCTCGAATGGTTGAGAGAATGATTGGAAGAAGAATGGGCACTGGAGGTTCAAGTGGGGTAGATTATCTCGATATGACGCTCAAATACAGAATTTTCACAGACCTATGGGCAGTAAGGACAATGTTAGTCAAGCGAGATGCTTTGCCTGGGCCGGTAAATGCAGAATTTTACGGGTATGCATCAGATAATTGATTCGTCTCAATTTTCGTGAGGGTCGGTATCAATTGGTATGAGTTCGTTTTCGTACTCATACATTGCAATCTTTAGCGGGTCAAGAACGAAACGAACAGATGCTTCATCTAATCCATAAAGTGAAACTAATTCTTCCTTGAACGCTTCACGAAGTACATCTTCAGGAGCATTCAGAGGTGCGCCCATTCCAATTTGTAGAGCACGTGCGCCGATGATTCTTGCGCGTTCAAAGCGGGTATGTTGTCGGATTGGTTTTACCATTCAGGACACCTCAGGCACAGTACGTGCGAGTTTTGCGACCAGCGCCCTGTTATTGAACCCTACGCAACAAAATCGACCCTATTCTTCTTCAAAATGGTCAGTATTTCGCATTATTTGTATCAATTGGAGGGTTGCTGGCATGCTAATGATTAGTAGTAATAGAGTGATTATAATAATTGTAGAACCCTGTACTGAATCTCCATCTTCACCTATTTTGTCAAGACCACCATCTGGAATGTAGTCATTAGCAGGCAGTGATGAGCCGGAAACTAATGCGATGTACCCTGGATTTGAGACAATGATAACTAATTTTTCACCATCGGTACTGACATTGTTAATTTCAGAAAGGTTGGAATGTGCTGATGCAATATTCGTTAGATTGTCATTGGAATACACAGTCCATACATCAACAATTAGGTCAGAAAAATTACCTTCGATCTCTAGTGTACCGTTATTCAGACTAACGTTTGTGACTCCTGTGTAATTGGAATTAGATTCAGAGAGTAATGTACCTAATTCACGGGACTGAGTCGGTCCAGCTAGTATGTAATGCCCGTCTATGGCTAAAGTTGGATACCCCCATAGTCCATAAACTCCTAAAAATCGATCACGAGACTCTTGCAACCAAAAATCATCAGTAGTTGATGGCCTATGGCTAACTATTACAGTATCATTACTTGATGATTGGTGAAGTTGCTCTTCAACTTCGGGACACTCAGTACACCAATCTGCTCCAAAATACTCTACGACATTACTTGGCCTGGAAACACATGTTTGATTTTCATCACATTCAAGGTCTACAACAATTACATCTACGATGTAACCTTCAGAATGCATGCCTTCAATGCCATGAGCTCCTGCTAAAGAGGGAAAAATCAAGATTATCCCGAGTAAACAGGTTAGTTTGCTCGCCCTCATGGTTCTGCCCATAAAGTCCGGTTTGTTAAAAGGGAGCCTACGACCCCCTCGGTTTAATGGATACCAAATGGTTCCGTAGACCCTCCACTCTCCCTCTTGCGATAGCCATGATGGCGCTGGTGATTATTGTGGCAGGAGGAACTATCAGAATCTATGATGCTGGTGAATCCTGTCCCGACTGGCCTCAATGTTTTGGAACTTGGGGGTTTGATATTTCTGAAGAGGAGCAAGGAGAATGGTTTAATGAAACCGAGGAGTTTGATAGCCGTGGTGAGGACAAGAGGTATACTACATTCGAGATTTTCACAGAATGGATACATCGTTTTCTAGCCGCTATAATGGCGATTCCAGTATTGGCAAATTTCCTGATAATTCTGAGACGTAAAGAAATATATGGAGATAAGTTAGTGAAGATTTCATTCTTAACGGGTATCTTACTAATTATTCAAGGCCTTGCAGGTGCTATTACCGTGAAATATGATAATGCTGATTGGTCTGTAGCATTACACCTAGGTCTAGCGTCATCATTTGTATTCATACTGATCTGGCAATATCTGAGTATGAGGAAATCAGAAGGAGTGAAGTGGGCAGTGCTAAATGTACCTCATGGCTTCAAGCAATCCGAATTTAAGCGTCTGGTGATACTTACTATTGCTATATTTTCATTGCTGATTCTCGGCGCTTGGGTGTCATCGTCTGCTGATGGAAACCAAGGATGTTCTGTTGGATTCCCAGACGGTTGGCCGAAATGCCAAGGCGATTTCCTGCCGACCTTAGACGCTAGTGGGATTCTAGTCCAAATGGTGCATAGGCTAGGTGCAGGAGTAGTAGGGATTGCTCTTATATTGGGCGGGATGCGATTCAGAGAGAAAAGCAACGAATTAGGCGCTAATCTTGTATATTCTCGATGTATCGATTTGGCAACTGGATTTTGGCTGTTGAATGTAGTAATTGGTGGTATGTACGTTGTATTTGCTAAGATGGGGGATTTCCCTGAAGGTCTTTCTCTACTTCATTTAATGATTGGAGTAATTGGTTTCTTGAGTATTTCTGTCGGGCTAATTTTGTTACAACTGAGTGAAGAAGGTGCAGAGGATGAGTGACACAAAACCAAACCTTTTCACTATCTATCTGCAGTTAATGAAATTGCGAGTAGTAATACTACTACAGATAACAGCAATATGCGCAATAATTGCTCATGATTTGATGGTCAGAAGTGGTGCCTTATCTGGCGATCGAACATGGTATGATACAGGAGTCGCTTGTTTTGTTACTATTTTGGGTGGAACATTAGCTGCAGGTGGCTCAAATGCAATCAACATGGTTTACGACCGTGATATTGACCCCGGAATGTCTAGAACCCGAACACGGCCCATTCCTAACGGTTGGATTTCACCTAGGCATTCGTTAATTTTCGGAATATCAATGGCCGCATTAGGTAGTGCAATATTCTTCCCTTTTCATTGGAAAGCCGCATTTTGGTCTGCATTTTCAGTGTTTTTCTACGTATTTGTATACACGATATGGTTGAAAAGAAAAACTCCACAGAATATAGTCATCGGAGGTATTGCTGGCGCAACACCTCCTGTAATTGGTTGGATTGTAGCATCTTCAGCAAATATTCCTGAAAATCTTAACCCTCTTGATTTAGGTTCACCTGTACCGTGGATGTTGTTTATTCTGATATTCCTTTGGACCCCGCCTCATTTCTGGGCTTTGGCACTTTATCGCAGTGGAGAATACGCGAAAGTAGGCGTTCCAATGATGCCCGATGTAAAGGGTCCAAAAAGAACACTTTTAGAATCCAAGATATACTGTTTCTTGTTATTGTTACTAGGTTCAGTGCCATTATTCTGGACAGATTCAGGATTGCCGGATGCTTGGGCTATTCTCGCTACAGGAATAACAATCTGGTATACGATTTCAGTTTGGAGAATCGACCCAGAAGAAGAATTAGATTCCAATGGGAGGATGCCCTTAGCATTTGCATCTTTCATGCGTTCACTGGGGTACCTAGCATGGATGTTCATCGCTTTCGTATTCATTGTTGCAGTTCCTAACAATCAAGTATGGTATTGGACAGCAGGCTTTGGTTTGTGTGTTCCTTTAGTCAATAGGTTACTTATGGGTTGGAAAAACTCAGTTAATGGCAAAAGAAAAGTTCTGAATGCCGAGTAATCAATTAAGCGCGGCGAGGGGGATTCGAACCCCCGTGGGAAGACCCATCGGATTAGCAATCCGACGCAATGGCCAGGCTATGCGATCGCCGCAAGCATTCGGCCCAGTTTGCTATTTGAGATAAAGCAGACGGTTGGATATTCAATTGAAGAAATCCTCAAAGTCATCAGCTTCATTGCCAGACTTCTTTCCTGCTCGCCTAGCTAGAACTCTAGACATCTTCTTTTTCTTCTTTAGAATCAATGGCAATCCGATAAAATTGATCACAATTGTTAGTAGCATCACAATACCTGATATCTGAAACACTTCATTTTCCATGTAATCCTCTAGGTCACCTAACCATTCAATGCCGTAAGGTGGTTCTGGTGGCTCAGGAGGGATTGGTATGCGATCTTGATTGAAATCCCAATACTGCTCTTCAACATACACTCTTTCAACATTATTCGATGGGTAGTCGACAATCGTTAATTCATTACCAACTGTGTCAAGTGGGGTAAGGATGTAGTAATATGTCCTCAAAGGCATTATGCCGTCATATTCTGTACCGTATTGAGTAATTGTTCCGACTTCTCCTGGTTGGTTGATGATTCCGGAAACTATTGGTTCAAGGAATCGTAAATCTACATCATTTGGTTTGTTTTCCACTCTGTATAGGTTCCAACTGATGTTACCTTCTGGCTCATGGTCTGGCCAAGTCCAAGTAAGAGTAACTTCATAGCACCTATTCCAATCCATGAACAACTCAAAGCAAGCCGTATCATTGTTGTATGACTGAGATGCTCTGAGTCCTGAAACTTGAGCGTTAGGATCGATTGCATCTCCACATGTCAGTCCAGGCATTCCATCAACTAAGGATACCTTCGCCTCCATATGATCTGCTTCTGCAGACCTATCAAATGGAATTATGGCATAAGATGCACACATACCGGTTTGCAATTCTCTTTCATCGACCCATGAACTTGTAGTGCCATCTAACGAAGCAGATAACGACCCTTGCATCAATCCGTTCCAGACGAATAGACTTGGGGTGACGTTAGGGTCTGGGAAATAAGCAGATGCTGTGATTGGGCTTGTAATTCGGTAGATGTTCCACCCTCCAAAGTAAGGATTGTCCAGATCTCCGGTTGGAGACCAATCTAAACGCATTTTCCCATCAGGTAATCTAGTTATTTCTGGCTGCCCAGAATCGATGTCGGGTGCGGGCAATTCGCCTACTAGAAGTAAGTCCATGTTTTCTATGAGGCGAACTCGTATGGTGTCATTGTCAATTATTTCGAATGAATTTTCAGAACCTAATGGCTCCCAATCGCCTTGCTGGTACCCCAATAATCTATGAACAGAGAGATGTTCTCTTGGTACATTATCTGGAATTAGTACAGAGATGTTGATGTCAAATTCCATCCAGTCCATTCCAGGACTGTTTTCTCCACTTGTCGAAAACACTTCCAATGATAATCTGATTAATGGTTCTACATCATTTCCTGTGAAATATCTAACTCCTTGTGCAGGGTAATCATAATCTGCGCTAATGGCCGCATGAGTGCGTGTAACTGCAGACCCATTGAGCCAATCACCTACGCCAATATCTGTGCTGTTGAAAACTGTAATCTGAGTTGTTGCGGACTCCATTGTTCCTAATGAGTCAGTGGACCTTACTGAGACATAGTGGTCGCCAAGTCCAATATTCATGGCTGGAACTTGTAGTGTTTGGCCAGACCCAAGAGGTATGATTCCTCCTAGCCACCAAGTGTAGGTCAATGGCCCTGCCGCAGTTGGTAATACTGTGGCAGAGAAGTTGATCATGTCTGCAGTCTTGTAAGTTCCATAGAAATCGCTCTGAACTATTGTAGGGCGGATGTCTCCAGCAATTACTTCTGAAATGACATTGATGATATTGTCTGCTGGTTTACTATCTAGGCCTTCATTCAAAGCTTCACTAACGAATACTTTCAATTTCTTGTCACCTAATTGGTTCATATCGAAAATACAATTCACAATTTCAGCAGGTACTATCTCAATTGGATTACAATCTTCTTCAGATTGAATTTCTCCTTCCAAGTCCATTACTGTAAATCTAACAAGTGGTTCAACCACTGTGTGGTTTCCAAGATTAGTAATTGTTACAGAGACGCTATCGTTACCGTAGAAATATTTGGCAGAATTAGGTGCGCTCAGTGGGAACATCGATGTAATCTGTAAATCTACAGTGTCATCAAAAGTAACGTTAACAATCTGCTGATCATTGTATGAGTTCATGTCTCCAGAGGGTGTGCCGTTGGAACTAATTAGCCCGAATATCATAGTGAATTTACCTTCAGTGTCAAAGTTTAGTGGAGGCATCATTCTTGAGAAAGCATCTTCTCCCGAATTAGGGAGGTTTGAATATGGCGTTGTAGAGTTTGCCCTCTCTACTCCTAACGAATCAATTAATTTCCAACCAATATCTGCAACTAGTCCACATGAAGGACATGACTTGACTATCCCTTCGATTGACATGTTATAGTCCGTGTCTGTATTAAGAATTAGATTTCCGTCATAAATCGCTAAGTCTTCAAGTTGGCTAATCGGGTCTTGTGGTCCAATCTCGATGTCTACCAAGTTTTGCGCTAGGTTGAAATTGTATATTCCAACATCATTAGCGGTATTGGTGTCGGAATCTATGAATCTGTAAACTATGGTAAATTCACCTTCATTTCCATCAGAACTGAACATTGTGCTAAATGTGTAAGATATTGAATTCCCTAAGGGGAGAGGTTCAATCGAACCAATTCCATACCCATCTCTGTCATTGAAACATGTATTTTCGTCCTTTATACCTTCACAAACGAACCATTCGATCGAGCGTGCTTGACTGTTGAAGAAGAATCCAGAATTTGTCACCTCAACTTCAATGAATATTGGGTCCCATGCTGAAATGTAGTCTCCAGGTTTAGGTGAAATAGATGCGGTTATTTCGTAATCACCACTGACGGTTGCAGCAGCAGTCGGAACAAGCATGACTCCTACTAAAGAGGAAATCATCAGTAATGCTGCTAAGCCAATACTCTTCCTGGAAGAACCATTGCCAGATACAGCATGCGCGCTGGACATCATGTTGCCCTACCATCCGCCCCTCAAATATCAATCGGTGACTGAAGTCGAAAACTACTGTATTGTAGAGTTTGTTGCTTTAACGGGCGACACACTATTGAATATCGGATGCACGCATGTAAACATGCAAGGGGTCGGGCACTCTAGTAAATCACCCGAAACAACAGATGAGGCTGTTGTAGCGGTTGTAGAGTTCCTTTCTGCGTTTACACTTTTCTTGATGATTCTGACAGCCTTCATGTCACTCGCACAATTAGAATTAGGCAGTAATGACCCTTATACCGATCTTGTAGACCGTTCTGCAGTCGACGGTTTAGACCGTTTAACTAATGGCAAGGGATGGTTTGTACCTTATGTTGATGGAGTTAGAGATCAAGCAAACGCCTCCGAGGATTGGCATCAAATACCAGTGACTAAACTCTACGAGGGTGTACTGCAACCTGGAATCATAAAAGATGGTCTCTTGGATGCTAATCGTATAGCGGCTTTGCCCAATGTTAGTATTGATGCCATGACCAGTGGACTAGGTTTAGCAGACGACTTACAAGTTAGGTTGTTGATCCAAGTTGAGTCATCATCGAACTCTTCACAGATCGGTTTGGTCTTATTCGATGGAGGTTCAGATCGCTCCACAGCAAGTACTTCTTCCGTTGCTAGCCGGAAATTCATAAGTGGCGAGGATGTAATTTCAGTCAGTTTAGAGGTTCACGATGGTGGTAAAGCACCTAAACTGCTCAGGATAACTGAATTTTCACCTAGGCCGGCAGACGGCGGCCCTGAGTGGATAGAAGTTGAGAATAAAAACGGATTCGCCTTGTCTTTAAGAGGGTGGTCTTTCGAAAGAAGCGGAACCAGCGGAGATTCTGATTACCTGTACAAAGATGGCGTAATCCCTGGCGGTGGAGTCGCATTGTTCAGTGGTGACCCTGCCAGTCAAGAAACTGGGAATGCTAGCATAGTGTATGATTTGGGAACTACTGGTTTCCTAGGTATTGGTTCTTTAGATGGCCTAGACGATAGCTCTGGGCGATTACGAATGCTATTCGCGGAAGAAGACGAAGGCGAAGGGCTTCAGGTGTGTAAAGTCCAATGGAGCCCATCAACTGGAATATATTCTAACAATACAATGGTCTGGAGTGGCGGCCCGCCTTCAAAAACAACCTCGTGGAACGTTTCTTCAACTCCAACTCCGGGCGAAGTTTGAGTAATTTCGGCGTATCGTTCATTTAGTGCGATGGTTTGGCTTGGGTGTTACCCATGCAGCCAGCGACAGTTTACAGCCGCGACCGTTGTATCACAGGTATCCACGGAATGGATGAAATCCTAAGAGGCGGAATTCCCTATGGGTCTACCGTTCTAGCCGCTGGAACTTGTGGTTCAGGAAAGACTACTTTGGCTATGGAATTCCTAGTCAGGGGTGCTCTTGCAGGTGAGGCGTGCGCCCATTTCACGGCTACAGAGCCGAGTGTTAAGTTACTAGAGAATATTCGACAATACGCTTTCTTTGACATGAACATGATTGACAGCGGCCTGATCAACGTTTTCGATATGGACGTTCTGTATTCCTGGCTAGGGTTGGATAAAGCATCCTTCGACCTAGATGATGTGCATGCTCTAATCAAAGCGATAGTTGACATTGTAAATACCATCGGTGTCACAAGATTAGTTATTGATTCTGTTACTACTCTTTGTTATAAGATTAAGAGTGAACAATTGATTCGTGATTTCTTGTTCACCCTTGGTAAGAAATTAGCAACATTAGGTTGCACAACCATTCTAATTTCCGAGATAACTTCTGCTACTGAAAACGCACATTGGTCTTCTTTCGGTGTAGAAGAAGCGATTGCTGACGGAATTATCGTGATGGGTGATGTTGAGAGGATGGGGCATCTTTTGAGATTCTTACAAGTAGTGAAAATGAGAGGTACATCTCATAGTCGTGCTAAGCATGCAATTGAACTAACTCCTCTAGGTGTTATGCTAACTCCAATGTTGAAATGGGGAGCAGTTAGTGACAAAACTAGCAGATGGGGGTCATGATTATGTTTGAACTAGATCAGAGGATCGCTGAGCAGCTAACCGAAGTAAGTCTGAATTCTTCTGTTCAGGTCCGCTGTGGAAACTCTAACGCATTCATGGTAACAGCATCGACTATGATTCCATTAATGCAAATGTTCGAAATGGGCGGTGTTTACATATGTGCAACTAGAGGTGCGGTGGAGATTATCGAAGCATTCGAAGCCATTGGTGTGGATGTTTCAAATATCCAATTCGTAGACTTGGTCTCGTCAGGAATATTGGGTGGTACTGATGTCACTTACCCTAATATCACATTCGTAGACAGTCCAATTATGCTTGAAAGCGTTTTGCTTAGAACACTATACATTCTTAGAACATCAAACACTGAGAGGAATTTCGTTCTCATCGATTCGGTAAATGCACTTGCAATTTACAATGAAGAAAGAATGCTTGCAGAGTACCTTCATACCTTCATCAATACTTTCCGTCAGAGAGAGGTACTTTCAGTAATTTTGAATGTCCCAGATCAAGTCCCGCCAATGGTTCTTTCAAATCTGGACCTTTACTGTACTGATTTAATTGATCGTGGACAAGTAGTAATCCATTGAGGTTGATATTATGAATAAACAAATGACCTTTGATTCTGATGATGAAGACTTCTTCGGAAGTGTTGGTAGTTTCGGTGTTCCGAAGTTCGACAATGCAATGTATGGTGGGGTTCCAAGAGGATTCCTAGTTGTAGGCTTTACAGACATAGGAGCAGGGTCTGAATTGTTCGCAAAGCAATTTACTTCTCCAGCAGAAGAACCAGATAACACAATTCTGATTTCAACTAACGAGAGCCAATTAGAGATCGCTCGAGTATTCAACAAATATGGTTGGCCAACAGACATTTCTGTTCGAACTCTCGGGGAAGAATTCAATGCTAGAGTTTTGGAAAAAGAGTTGTTAGCTAGCCGTTATCGTTTGGAAGGCTTCAAACTACCAGATATTCAGAGGTTGTCTCAAACAAGGTTCGTGGATGATGACACCCAGGATTTCTTAACTGAAATGACAAATGAGATTATGTCTATGGGCCCGTACTTTAGGGCGGTTGTTGATTCACTTGACTTCTTTATGCAAAGAGAAGACCCAAGCCGTGTAGTCGCAATGCTTCGAATGATGCAAGCGCATACTCAACTTAATCGTGGTATACTATTCATTACGGTGTCTAATGACACTATTACTCCTGCAATTAAGCAAGAAATGGCTGCAATTGCTGACATGGTTTGCGATTTTAAGGTTAGAACGGTGGGTTCCGATTTCGAAACGTCGATGATTGTTTCCAAATTCCGAAATGCTCCGGAGAATCTTTCGATCATGGTGTACAGAGTTACTCCTGAAGAAGGAATTACTCCAGAAACGGTCGAGCGCATCGCTTAAAATCGTTTCAGCATGCGACGTGTGTTGCGTTTGGAGAATTCTCTTGCCGCAATGTTAGTTGACTAGTTTAACTGGCTGTTGATTGTTATCTCTTCCCCATCACTCAAGTACTTGATGCTGTGACGGCCGGACATGGCACAAGGTACTGTCAAGTGGTTTAACCCAACAAAAGGATTCGGATTTATTGAAATCGAAGGTGAAGAGAAAGACATGTTCGTTCACATTTCCGAAGTAGAAGGCGAAATAACAGACGGCGACACCGTCGAATTTGAAATCGGCGAAGGTCCAAAAGGTCCTAACGCAGTCAATGTCCGCAAGGTCGAGTGAAACTCACTCGTCTTCACATTACTGTGATTTCTACTGTTCTGGCTTCGTAGCTTTGAATCTGCTAGACATCCCAGGGAATAGCAATCTTGCTTTTACTCCTGTGTAACCTACTTCCTTCATCAAATTCTTGTAATAAGAATGTGTTCCGTAGTGAGTATATGTCCGGGCCAACCATTTCCACGGATGGTTTGGATCTTTGGTTACAATTCTAGCAACTACTTGTACGAAAGTACCCATGTATATTCGTCCAAAAAGGCCGTGAAGCCAATTTGCTTTACCAGCGTCACAAATTACTAGTTGGCCACCAGGTTTGAGGACTCTAAATATTTCTGAAAGTCCCTTTTTCTTGTCTTTGAAATCTCTGAATGAAAACAAGCAGAATACTCGGTCGAATGTATTGTCGGGGAGCGGGATGTCTTCTGCAATAGCTTCAACATACTTTGCTGGTGATTCTCCTCTTTCTTCACGAATCACATCAAGCCTTTTTTTACAGACTTTCAACATCTCAGCACTAGGGTCTAGACAAGTCAGGTCCATACCTTCAATTCCAACGGCGAAGGAACCAGGGCCGCACCCCACTTCGAGTACTTTCATACCCTCTTTGGCATGACTTCGTACATGCTTCCGCATTCCTTTATCAAATCCAAGAGTCATAATCTTGTTGACTTTGTCATAAACTGGTATGGTTGCTTCAAGCTGCCTCTCCAATTCAGTCCACGCATCTTCATCGATGCCAGATGGGTCGAAACCTCCGGTGCCAGAGCGGTCGGACATGGTCATTCGGCAGGGATGTCGGATTTGACCATTTGGGGGGTATTCCAATTGATTTGGATTACGAATGTTTGAGATTTCGACCACGAGGGTTATGAACCCATTATTGGTCGGGCGGGAATAAGGGTGAGACCATGGGTATGGCAAATGTACTTCAGAGCATCAAAGATGCAGAAGATTCAGCAGATGCAAAAATCGCATCCTCGAAGGAAGATGCAGCGAAGATTATCGCAGATGCTCGTAAAGAAGCTGCCGATATGATTCAAGGCGCACAAGATGGTGCAGTCAACTCTACAGTCAAAACTCTTGACTCCGCTCGCAGTAAAGCAGGTAAAGAAGCAGAAAGCGTTCAGGCAGAAGGAGCCAAAGTCGTCGAAGGCGTTCAATCTTCAGCAGTTGATCGCAGAGATGCCGCTGTTCAACTTGTAATTGATTCTCTAATGTCTAACTGAGGTGTTCTGATGCTTAGCGCTGTTGAGATGTCACGCCTTACAATGGCGGGTTCACGTAAAGACCTCGACGAGGCTCTTCGTATGTGTGCCGATTTGGGCAATGTC
>Ga0206677_10000381_pt1 | contig 41280 bp, 46 predicted proteins | sample M130m12015metaG_FD_155475 | JGI IMG/M metagenome (GOLD analysis project Ga0206677, IMG submission 155475) | Ammonia-oxidizing marine archaeal communities from Monterey Bay, California, United States - M1 30m 12015 | ecosystem: Environmental > Aquatic > Marine > Intertidal zone | place: USA...
AATTGTTGTTGGGGTGATTATCTCAGTATTGATATTTCTTTTAATTAGAGTTGTATATTTTGATTATTGTAGAAAACCAAAGAGGAGTAGTCATGACAGATAAGTATTCAAAAGAAATAAGATCAACAGTTACAAGTGAGGGAAATGTCGAATTATCTATCACAAAAGTTCCAGTACCTACGCCCACTGATGATGAAGTATTGATTGAAGTACACGCTGCTCCGATTAGCCCCTCTGATTTAGCCCTGCTAATTACTTTTGGAGGAGATCTCGCAAATATAAATATTTCTGGATCTGAAGAAAATACTGTAGCTTCAATGAAGGTACATCCAGCAATGATGAAGTCAATGAAATCTCGACTAGATCAAGCAATGCCGGCTGGAAATGAAGGAGCTGGCATAGTTGTTGATGCAGGGAGTAATGTAAAACACCTTACTGGTAAAACTGTTGGCCTAGCTGGTGGTGCAATGTATTCTCAATATATCTGTGTTCCTGCAGTAAATTGTCTAGTTATGGATGATGAAACCACCCCAGCTGAAGCTGCTTCATCTTTTGTAAACCCCATGACTGCTCTGTCTTTTGTCGAAACTATGAAAATGGAAAATCACTCTGCAATTGTTAATACTGCAGCAGCCTCTAACTTGGGGCAAATGCTTGTAAAAATCTGTAATGATGATGAAATCCCACTTGTAAACATTGTAAGAACACAAGAGCATGTTGACCTTTTGAAAAACATAGGTGCAAAGTATGTTTGTAATACAAGTGAGGAAAATTTTAAAGAAACTTTAGTTACAGCTCTGATTGAAACTGGAGCCACACTTGGGTTTGATGCTACAGGAGGAGGTAATAATGGAGAATTACCTGGACAAATCTTAGCTGCTATGGAGATTGCTTCAAATTCAGGCTCTGGTGAATATTCAAGATATGGTTCTGAAACATACAAACAAGTCTATATTTACGGTGGGCTAGACCCCTCACCAACTATTCTTAAGAGATCTTACGGTATGTCATGGGGTTTAGGTGGCTGGCTCTTAATGCCTGTGCTTAAAAAAATTGGAATGGAAAAAATTCAAGAAATGAGGATGAGAGTTGCTAAAGAAATCAAAACAACTTTTGCCAGCGGGTATGGTCAAGAAATTTCTTTCGAAGAAATGCTTCAACCTGAAATAATAAACGCATATGCCAAGCAAAAGACCGGAAATAAATTTTTAGTTAATCCACAAATGTAGATGTTTATAAATTACTTGAGATACTGAATCTTCTTTTTTAGATTTCTAGTATTTACTTATTCGTCAAGATTTTCAAGAGGATTTTCAGGTTGGCATATTTCAAATGCTTGTTGAACATCCTCGGACTGGAAATCTATACCTGCATCTCTAAAAGCAAAAAAACCAAATTCTCCAGGCTTAGGATCAGGAAAATCAATACCTTCGTCTCTCATGCATTGAGAGAACTCTAAAGATGCATCAACTAAAGCTGCTTCAACCTCTGGATCGAGATCAAATTGTTCGGGTAAAGCTTCCCTTAAAATATTTTCACAATTGTCAAAAGCTGCCTCAAATTCATCATCATTTTCAATATTTACATCATCAAACTCAGGATTTCCATCTATATCAAAGCTTGGATCAGGGAAATTAATCCCCTCTTCTCGCATACATTGTGCAAAATCTAGCACCCCTTCTTCAAAAGTTATCTCTTGAGTTACGGTTGTAGTTTCCGTTGTAGAGTCTATGGTTACAACACCATCTGACTGTTCTTCACCAATTGTGCATGAAGAAAGAATGATTAATAGGCCAAAGAGTTTTACTTTCTCACTGCCTCTGCTGGTTGAATTTTTGAAGCTTTTATAGCTGGGTAAACACCAGATATTGCTCCGATTAATAAAGCTACTAATACTGCTCCAAATATTTGCCATACAGGTATAGAGAATACAATACCCGTGTAATTAGTATAACCCAGGGTTATCGCCGCACCCAGAACTACTCCAACAAGACCTCCTATGCCAGATAAAACAATACTTTCCAATAGAAACTGGTATCGTATTTCTCTTCTAGTCGCGCCGATTGACCTTCTTACGCCAATTTCCATCCTTCGTTCAAGAACAGACATGACCATAACGTTTGCTATTGCAACTCCCCCAACAAGTAAAGCAACTGATCCCAAACCTAGTAATAGATTAGTAAAAGCCTCTTCTGCAGCTTGTTGTGCTTCGAGTGCATCTGATGGACGTGTGACTTCAACTTGATCAGGGTTTTCAGGATTCATAGATGGGGCAAGTACTTCTACAACGTCTTCAATATATGTTGGATTTGCCCTTACATAAATAGTTGTAGGCTCATCCTTTATGCCAAATAGTTTTTCTGCTACTCCGTAGCCAATGAACACTGATCGATCTAAATCTGGATGAATTTTTAATTCTTCTAGTATGCCAATAACTCCAAACCATTCATTTTCTATCAAAATTTTTGTTGGTGTAGATAAATTATTAATTCCTAATCTTTGAGCTGTTACGCTTCCCAAAACTGTAACTGGAATATCAGATAGACCATCCTGAATAAATCGACCATCAGTTAGGTTTCCACCTATCACATCTAAGAGTTCAGCACTGGTGACAATGGTTGAAATACCTCCACCTTCAAATTGTGAAATAAAGTTACTTCTTCTTACCAAAAGATCTGTTTGGGTTGTTGATGTAACTTCCTGAACAGGACCTATTCTTTCTACCATACCTAAAACACCTTTAGGGAGTTCTTCTTGTGTTCCAAAAAAACCAGCTTGAGGTGATGCTTTAACTAAGTTTGTACCAAGAGACTCTAAGGTTGAAAGAAGATCTGCCCTACCTGATGCTGAAATTCCGGACACTGCAACAATTGCTGCAATTCCAATACCAATCCCAATTGACGTGAGTGTTGCTCTACCTTTTCTTGCCTTAACTCCATATAAAGCTACAAAAAACAAGTCTCTGATTTTAAGTTTATTTCTTTTCATTGATTTACTATTTTTCCATCAACTAATTCAATAACTTTTTCGAACATTTCTGCATGTTCTTGGTTGTGAGTAATCATAATTACCGTTTTACCCTGGTTGTTTAAATCTTTCAAAATATTGAGGATATTTAGACCAGACTCTTTATCTAAGTTTCCTGTAGGTTCGTCTGCTAAAACGAATGCCGGGTCTTGGACAAGAGCACGTGCAATAGCAACTCTCTGTTGTTGACCTCCAGATAATTCTTTAGATAAGTGTGTCAATCTATCTCCAAGGCCGACTTGTTCTAAAACTTCCTTTGCTTTTTCTAATCTCTTTGCTCTGGAAATACCTTGGTATAAAAGACCTTCAGCAACATTTTCCTGAGCAGTTAACCCTGGAAGTAGAAAAAAACTTTGAAATATAAATCCAATCTTTTCACCTCTAAACTTAGAAAGCTCATTGTCTGAAAGTTCTGAGACGTCTTTTCCTTCAATTTCTATAGAGCCATCAGTTATGCTGTCTAGAAGCCCTATCATGTTCAAAAATGTTGATTTTCCACTACCTGATTGACCAACTATTGAAACAAAATCTCCTTGTTTGATTTCAAGAGAGACACCATCTAGTGCTCTTACTGGTGGAGGACCTTCGTAAACTTTTGAAATATTATTTATAGAGATGACAGTTTTTGTACTGGTTTTCATCTTGGTACAACTACTATTTGACCCTCTGAGATATTTCCTTTTACTTCCACAAAGCCGTCAGTGAAAACTCCTATTTCAACAGCAACATAGCTGGTATCGACACCAGATTCACCGTTAAATGTTCCACCATCAACCTCTCCATCGTAAATTTCCAAAGCATACCCTCCCTCTGCTAAAGCAAGGAGCGCATTTACTGGAACGTATAATACATCTTTAGAGATTTCTGTTGTGACAAACACTTTTACCGGAGCTTGGTCGTAAGCTTCAATCTCTTCCGGGTTAAGGACTTCTAAAGTCACTTCTATAAATTCTCCTGCTTGAGTTTGTGTTACAACCTGGTCAATAAAAGTAATAACCGTTGGCACTCTCTCATCTGTTGGAAGTTCTATCTCCACACTGTCGCCAAGAGAGACTGTTTCTTGATCTGTGGCATCTACCTGAAAGACAACTTCAATTCCAATAGAGGAAATATTGTAAAGAGGAGAATTTAAAACAACCGCTGAGCCTACATCGTTTATATAAGAACCAACAATTATTGGTGTTTTCGATGCGTAAGCATTTGTTGGACTAAAAGTTTCTGATTTTGAGGCAAGCTTTAGTTCTTCAAGCTCTTCTTTTGCTTTTGCTAGTTCAGCTGCTTGGTCAACGCCTTCGTTATAATTTTTTAAGGCATCATCATATGCTTTTTGTGCTGTTTCGATAGCTAAAGCTTCAGTAGCATCTACTCCAGACTCTTTACCTTTTTCTAAAGCTTTGATTCTTTTCTGTTCCTCAATAGTTTGCTCTAAGTCCTCAATTGCAGCATCTAGTGTTCCATCTGCTTTCTTTTCTTTTGTCTTAGGGTTTGTTTCATCCCTATATAGAGTGAGGCTTTCTTCAGCGTTTTCAATGGCTGTATCGGCTGCTTTCCAAGCTGTACTTTCTTCAGTAGAAGCTTCTTTTGCATCGTCTAATTTCTTTTTTTTATCGTTAACTTGTGCGAGTGTAGTTCCACCATCTGAAATTGTTTCTTCAATATTGTCTACTTCTGTCTTTTTTAAATTAATAGCGACCTGCTCTGCCGGTGTAATTTCAGATTTTGTATCAATCTTATAATCAACATAAAGAGCATTAAGCATGTTTGAAGTAGTTTCATCAAAAGTTTCATCAGGTACAAAGTCTTCTACTGCATAACCTAAAAAAACAAGTGCTTGCTCAAGTTGTAAAACATCTGGTCCAGCATCTGAATTTAAATCTAAAGTTCTGTAAAACGGTGTTGCACCTTCAACTAAAATTACAGGTTTGTTATCAACAGCAAAGAGTACTTCTCCAAAGTTTACAATTGTTCCCTCTTTGGGTACTAATGTAACAACTCCTGACATTGGTGAGTTAAGAATCTTGCTGTCAGTTTGTCTTAAGGTTCCGTTGTACTCTTCCTTCTTTGCTAATTCACCTTTTTGTATAGCGACTGTAGTAAGTTCTAGAGTTTTACTACTTGAGGATATTTCAGTGTTCTGAGTGCCAAAATAATAACCACCATAAGCTAATGCCGCAACAGCAACTAAAGTGAATAAGTTTTTTAATTTAAATATATTTTTCATAATTGTTCCAATTAGAGTAGTTTATTAAACCTGTAAGTTTTCTGAGAATTAATTTCTTAAGTTTTCTATGCATCCCACTCCTCATCTTTTAATTCTTCCGGTAGATTATCTTCACATGCTTGCCATGTCTGAACCAATGGATCGTCTTCTCTTAGCTCCCAATCTTCATCAATATAAGCGTCTAATCTGACTTCTCTGTTGAAATAATCTGGATCTGGAACTTTTGGATATCCACTTTCTCTAAAACACTTCGCCATAAACAGTGATCTATCAATTTCTTTTGATACTTGTGCTGGGTCTTCGAATTGATTTTCATCTGCTACACCCCATAAATTATATTTCAAAGCACATTCCTCGATTATGTCCCACAATTCCTCGGCCTCTTGTTCGGTTATAGTTTCAAAATACGATGCAATCGTGGTGTAAAGATCTAAAAAGTTTTTTGGTTCTTTAAATTTATAGCCTGATTCATTGACGCACTGTACAAGCACTAAGGGTGCATCCTCGTCTGAAATTTCTTCTCGTTCATCTGTAAGTTGCACACCAGAAGCAATTGCTGCTTTTCCTTTATCAGTGTCTGCAACGGAAACAACAGCTTGTTCTTCTTGTTGAAATAGAGAACAAGCAGTAAACAGTATTAATGTTATCGAGACTTTTTTATACATATTTAATGTTCATCTTGTTGTTGACCAATATAAAAAACTTCTTGTATCTCTTTGTTAAACACTGTTGAAATTTTAAAAGCTAATTCTAGAGATGGGGTGTACTTGTATTTCTCAATAGCAACTACTGTTTGCCTGGAAACGCCAACCAAATCAGCAAGCTCTTGCTGCGTCATCTCATTATTATTAAACCTAAGTTTTCTAACTGAGTTCTCTATGTTGATTTTCTTTTTTTTTACCATTTTAACTTAATATTTTCTATGAAGAAACACCTTTAAGATACCACTAGCAATAAAAGCTGTAGACATTGAATAATAGAGAGCAATTAGTCCTGTATTTATAGGAAGGTTAAACCATCCCAGCGAGACAAGAGTTGCTATAAAAGCAATACCAAATAGACCGCTGCTAAGTTGGTCAGAATAAAGTTCGTATAGCCTAACCCTTTCGTCTTCAATACCTTCATTGTGATTACCACTCAAAAGTGCTGAAAAAATATTGAAGAGTATTGTTAACAGAATAGCGGCAACAATGGCGATCCCTATTCCCTGTGTTAGAACTTTAGCAACTTCTTTTACGGTCATTGTTGAGAATTCATTTAAGTTCCTCCACGTCCAAAACATAGCTAACAAAGTTCCACTCATCTCTCCTAAAATTCTTGCAGTCATACTCGTAAACCTACAACTTTCAACCTGACGTTTTTTGAATACTTATTTTGCATTACATCTCCCTAATTATGTATTTTTTTAATTATTCAATATGTAAAATATAGTATACATTATGTAAAATATAGTATACATTAATATATTTTTTATTTAGAATGCAATATGGAAGACAAACAAAACGGGAAATAAATATGATTAATGGATTTTGCGATGATAGTTTCCTAGATGCAAAAAGTATATTTGAAGATAGTATAAATAGTGGATTTGAGCTTGGAGGTGCTATTTGTATAGAGGTGAAAGGAAAAAAAATACTCGATCTTTGGGGAGGGCATTTAGACCATGGCCGCACCCAAATCTGGCAAGAAAATACCTTGGTGAATGTTTTTTCAACCACAAAAGGCATTGTGGCCATTTGCATGCTCCAGTTAATTGAAAAAGGCTTGCTAGATATTGATAAGCCCGTTTCAGATTATTGGCCTGAATTTGCACAAAACGGTAAGGAAAATATACCAGTTAGATATCTTTTTTGTCACAAATCTGGATTGTGCGGCATCAGAGAACCTTTAGAGCCTGGTGCTTTTAGTAACTGGGAGTTGATTTGTGATGAGTTAGCAAAACAAGAACCTCTTTGGGAGCCAGGTTCAGCTCATGGTTATCATGCTATTACTTATGGGCATTTAGCAGGAGAACTATTACGAAGAATAGACGGAAGAACCATAGGAACATATTTTAGAGAAGAAATTGCTGAACCGTTGGATTTGGATTTTTGGATCGGTCTGCCAGATTCTGAATTCGATAGAGTGTCTGATATCTATCCTTCAAAACCTAGTCCACTTCAATTTCTTTTTCCTCTTATTGCCAAGTTACCAAGATTTTTATTTCCGGGTCCTGCTAAATTCTTAGTCGATTTTGAAGATACTTCTAAACCTGTCGGAGCTGCATTTAATAATCCTCCTATTTACTCTAGCGATGACATGGAGGCAAATACTAAAAAATGGCGAAACGCAGAAATACCTGCTGCAAATGGACATGCTACTGCAAGATCTATTGCTAAGCTATATGGTGTATTGGCGAACGGAGGTTCGCTCGATGGTTTTCACTTATTAAGCCCCGAGACTATTGAAAAAGGAAGAGAAACCCAATCAGATGGAAAAGATTTAGTTTTAGGCGAGCACACCCGTTTCGGGCTTGGATTTATGCTAGGTACTGAAAATGTGGCTATGGGACCTAATTCAAATGCCTTCGGGCATGGAGGTTCAGGAGGTTCGTTAGGTTTCTCTGATCCAGATAACCATATCTCATTAGGCTTTGTCATGAATCAAATGCATCCTGGCATAACGGCATGGAAAACAGCAACAGATGTGGCAGAGTCAGTTTATAAAAGTCTCTCAATTGTCAAAAGTTTGTATTAAGTTTGTATCTGTAGGATCCTTATTTTATAGGGGTTTCAGAGTCACCCTTCATTCCCACTCATTGAGTAATACCCTCTGAAACCCTTTATTTAAAGGGGTTTCAAAAAAGTTTGTATCAACTTTGTATAAGAAGTATTTCATTTTTCACCCATTTTTGTATGAATATGCCTATAAACTAGGTGTTTCATACAAAGTTTGTATCAAAGGATTATACAATTTTTATGAAGCTTTAACCCCTGCCCTGTTGTGGTGGGTCAATTCCAAGCTCGTCAAAACATATATCAGCAACTTCTTGAATTTGGGTCTGTAGATATTGTCCAGATTGAACAAGTTCAATAAGTAAAGGTCTGAGGGGGCTTTCTGCACTTGGGTCTTCTATCTCTATCCCATTTTCTCGTAAACATTGAGCAAACTCTAATTGGGTGTCCAATGAGTCAGCAACAGCCTCTGGATTTTCAAATTCTGCTGTGCCTCCTAGCGGAATATTGTTTTCTTCAGCACATGTCTCAATTGTTTGAAAAAGTTCATCTCGACCTTTTTGATCAGCAGCTAAAAATATTGGTTGCAAAACGCTTTGTAAGCTTTCGCCAATTTTTGGATCGGTAATTTCATACCCATTATCCCTTAAACATCTGGCTAGTAAAAGTTGGGCATCTTCAACAGAAACGACTTCTTCAGCAAACTCTTCTGTAATTGTTGTAACCGTTGTGTCGCTTGATAAATCATTTGCGGAAACAACACCTTGCGAACCATCTGACGAAGAGCATGCAGAAATAAGAGCAAATATAATTAACAAGACGTTAGTTGAGTATTTTTTCATAAGTTTAACGATTTTCTCTTATCGAAATAAAAAAGAAAACTAAAGTCACTAAACCTATTAAAGGAGAAATTGCTCCTGGAGGTGCTTCACTTAGGATTAAAGGCTTATAGAAAGCAATTCCTGCTCTGAAAATGTTTTCTAAAGCAATAATTAATAACATAAGCGGAATAAGTTCTCTTATTTTCAAAATAACAAGTAACAAGATGCAAGATAAAACTAGCTGTGAAAAACCCCACTGAGCAAATATTGAAACTATATTGTTTGCTGCTTCAGGCGAATAACTACTTAGCGGAATGCCCGCAATAGATTCAGCTCCACCATCTTTCGAAAATATGTGTTCAAGGCTTCTAAATAAATTGAAACCGATTAGTAGCCAGCAAAAGTAGTAAACAAATTTGTTACTCGGAATTTTATTTTCGATTATTTCGGGTATTAATTTTTTCATGGTTACATTTTAGTAAATGTGTATTGGACTAGGGAGAAAACCAATACACAAATACTTAACTACTTATCTATTACCTTTCGATTTATGGTGTCCTTTTCTGTGATGACTTTTAATATTGTCTTTAAACTCTTCTTCTGAAATTACACCATCTTCAAGCTCCTCTGAAAATCGTTCTTTAAATCGATCTATTTTCTCTTGACTGACACTATTTACTGAATCTAGCTCTAACAAAGTAATTTCTCCATCTTCAAGCATTTCATTGATTAAATTTTTGATTTCTTCTCTTTCTGCTTTTATCTCAAGCTTTTTTGCTTCCATTGTGATCAGTATGGTCTCAGCTTGATCTTCCGATAAAGTACCTTCTTCAACTAGTCCTTGTAGAACGTCTCCTAACAAATTGTGCTTGCCACCTTCATCCGGGGAAACCTTTTCTTGAATAAATACCTCTTCAGCCACAGGAATTTCTGCCGCATAAGAAATGCCGCCAATACCTACACCTAGAGCAATTCCAAAAACGCCTATTCCTAATAATAATTTTTTCATATTCGTCCTTTCTTTTTCATACTCTTTTATAAGGGCTGCAACCTTAGGATATCCTTAAAAACCTGTGAGGTTCCTGAGGGTAATAACTCCAATCGCTTGATAAATAAATTTATATTGTCATTATTAAGTTGTGGTAAAAAAAATACTTTTAGTTGAGGATGATAAGAAAATATCAGAGTTAGTAAAACAGTCCTTGCTCAATGAAGGGTACTTTGTTGATCAATCTTTTGATGGAGAATCTGGATATTACAAAATCATTGAAGACCAACCCGATCTTGTAATTTTAGATATTATGATGCCAAAAATGAATGGTTATAAAGTCTGTGCGAAGGTTAGAGAGATTGGAGTGACAACTCCGATAATAATGTTAACAGCTAAGAGTGGTGAATACGATGTCGAAGAAGGGTTGGATACTGGTGCAAATGATTACTTAAGAAAGCCTTTCTCTACAGTTGAACTGCTTGCAAGAATTCGCAAACTTTTAAAGACAGGTGAACACACAAAAACCTTGTTGGAGTTTCAAGAGTTAAAGATTGATTTAAATGCAAGAAAAGTTACAAGTAAGAATCTTGAAATTGAACTAACAAAGCAAGAACTAGACCTACTTGCTTTCTTAGTAATGAATAGTGGAAATATTGTCACAAAAAATGAACTATTGGAGGAAATCTGGGAAATTTTATATCCAGTCGAAGAAGATGTTAATAAAGTTGAAGTTTATATAGGATATCTGAGAAAAAAACTTAAACCTTTTAACTTAGATAACCACATTAAAACTGTTCGTGGTTTTGGGTATAGGTGGAATTAAATGAAGAGAGTTGGGATAAGGTCAAAAATTATATTGTTAACTCTTTTAATCCTTGGTGGTGGTTTTTTTGTTGCTCCAGAAATTTTAGAGGAAGTAGCTGAGGTTAGATACAGAAGAACACTAGAAGATGGTAGAGCTAATTTAGCAGAACGATTAGAAAAAGATTATAAAAAGTTAAACCTTAGAAATACCCCACGTTTGGGAGATTATTTTGTATTTATCTATGATAAACAAAGTGGAAAACTCATGAGGGAGTATAGCTTTTTCCCCCCACGTCTCATTGATGATTACAATTTAGCAAAGAATCAATTTGCAATAAATGAGAATAATTTAAATTTTATAAAAACTGAAAGTATAGACAAAAAAGTAAGTATTATTGTTGGCTTTAGTGAGTCAACTTCTAGGAATGCGGTTGACGGCCTGGAAAGATTTTTTGTGCTCAGTTATCTTTTTGCTTCAATATTTGTCGTTTTAGGTATTTTAATTTCTACAGAAATAGCATTAAGACCTGTGAGGCGATCTATCAAAAAGATATCTAAATTTGAACCGTTAAGCAAAATGGAAAAACTTGATGATGTAAAAAGCAATGATGAAATTGGGAAGTTGATTTCAACATTTAATTCTCTACTTGAAAAAGTTCACATAAGTTCAATAAGTCAGAAACAATTTATTTCAAATGCCTCCCATGAACTAAAAACACCTTTAACAAGTTTAAAATTACAAATCGAAAAGTTGAAAAAACAAAACAATACAGACGAGAAAACTCTCGTTGGGATCGAAGAAGATGTGATTGAAATCCAATCAATAATAGAAGCTTTATTAATCCTTGAGACTTCTACTAAAGGTGGTGGTACTGATGGGGAAATTCTCTTGAATGAGTTAATTAAGAAGACTATTAAAGATACTGATGTTGATTTCAAAAATAACTTAGAAATAATAGTTGATTCAAACCAAGAAATTCTTAAATTGATGCTTAACAATTTAATTGGGAATGCAGAAAAATTTAAGTCGAACAAAGTAATAATTAGTACCGAGATAGTTGATAAAGCTCCCTCAATAATCATTGAGGATGATGGAGTTGGAATTCATCCAGAAAATTATGACTTAATATTTACTCCCTTTTGGCAAGAAGATGAATCAAGAACAAGAAATGTAGGTGGTAAAGGTCTAGGTTTGAGTATTGTAAAAAATATTGTTTCAAAATATGGTTGGAAGATTACCGTGGGTAAGTCCGATCTTGGTGGAGCTAAGTTTATAGTTAGTTTTTAAATACTTATTTCTCCCAACCACACTCTTGTAACAATGGGGTAATACTGTCTTTTGAACTTTTTAATCCACTTAAATCAAGCTTAGGCTCTTGTTGGGTTGGGTCTTGCACGTTTATCCCTTTTTCTCTTAAGCATTTAGCTAATTCAAGATTTTCATCATATAATTTTGCAAGCTCTTCTGGGTTTTCTGAAGATGAATCTGACCAAAGATTGTATTTGTTAATACAGTAATTAACATCTTCTCCTAGCTGTAATTCTTCATCTTTGCTTGTACTTAACTGACTAATTGTTGTTTTTAAATCTTGTATGTCAAAAGGGGTAACTATGTCATAACCTTTTTCTTCGTTTAAGCACTGAGTTAAAACAATTGGATAGTCTTGTTCAGATATGGTTGAAGTGGTTGTTGATTCGGCTGACAAAGAAACAACATTTGAATCTGTTCCCATTGAGCATGCTGAAGCAAAGAATAGAACTACTAATGCTGCTACAAACCGATTTTTTATCATGTTCTATATTTTAGATTTAAATTTGAGTTTTTCTTTAAGGTCTTCTGTTATTGGTGTTGGTTTCATTGTTATTTGATCTGTATATACGTGAACTGCCTCGCAGGAACTCACTAACTCTCCTGTTTCTATCAAAAACATTCCCATTATCCAAGTCATACTTGTATTTCCTATTTCTTTAATTTTTGTGCCTACCTCAACTTCTTGATCAAAATAAAGAGGTTTGTTGTATTGAACTTTGACCTGGACAGTATGAAAATCTTTTTTTGTCTCCTCTATGTCATTCAAGTAGTCATAATTAACATGTTTAAAATACGACGTTATTGCTTGATCAAAAAATGCAACATGGTTCGCATTGTGCATTACACCTTGAGGATCAAGTTCATAGTATCTTACTGTTGCCTCCCAAAAAGCTTGAAAATCGCCTCTTGATAGGATTATTTTGGACATCTATACAAAAATTTGAGTTTTGGGTTCTATCCCACCTGTAAGTGGCATGGCATACTCAAAAAAGTCATTTGTGACATAGGGTTTTGTACCGTCTAAGAACTCTTCAGGCATATCTTTTGTGTGTTTTGCCACTTTATGAAGATCAACAACCTCTACATCACAATGATATTTTTCTGAAAATTGTCTTTTAAGTATTACAGATCCACTATCAAGTTCTTTTGATGCAATAACTGCATGTTGTCCAACTCTCTCTGCTTCTTCTGCATCAACTTGAGAGATATCAGCTATAAATGATCTCTGTAGGTATCCAAATGTGTCAGCTCTAACTCTTGCTCCTTCTATGTATTCAGAAACTATGTTGGTTAAAGTATCTCCAAGGGCCCCGGAACCAGATAGTTGAATATTTCCATGACTATCAGTTTTACCGGCAAGTCCTGAACCGGTTTGGTCAGCATATGTTTGTAGAAAGTATTCTCCATCTTCGTTGTGAACTCCTTCGGAAATAGCAATAACACACCTCCCAAGAGCATCGTAAACCTCTTTTACTTCTTTTAAGAATGTATCAATGTTAAAAGTTTTCTCTGGGACATAAACAAGATGAGGACCATCTTCCTCTGTAGATTTTCCTAGTGTGCTAGCCGCTGTTAACCAACCCGCGTGCCTTCCCATTAGTACATTAATTTTTATCCCACCAAGACTTCTGTTGTCAGCATCATCACCTTGAAATGCGTGAGCTACAAACCTAGCAGCAGAACCATATCCAGGACAGTGATCAGTTTCACGAAGATCATTATCAATTGTTTTTGGTATGTGGAATGCCTTCATTTCATATCCGATATTTTTTGCCCCTTCAGATACTAAATTTGCTGTTTCTGCAGAATCGTTTCCTCCGATGTAGAAAAAATTTCTTATATTTTGCTTTTCAAATATAGAAATTAATTTTTCAATATCAGAATCTGTTGGTTTTTGTCTAACTGAACCTAAAGCAGCGGCAGGAGTTTTTCCCATCCCGTATAGTTGGGATTCAGATAAATTTGATAGATCAACAAAGTCTTCCCCTAGCATCCCAGCTAATCCGTGTTTTGCACCTAATATTTCATCAAAATCATGATTTACTGCTTCTTTAATAAAGCCAACAAGGGACCTGTTGATGACTGCGGTTGGTCCGCCAGATTGTCCAATAACAGCTTTTCCTGCTGACACTTATTTAACTCCCGTTTTGATAAACAGAGAGGAACCCAAGGTATGATTCAGCAATTTCACTAACTGCTTCTTCTCTGGATTTTTCTCCTTCATGAAAACTTTTTAGTGCATTCCAAAAAATAGATCTCCCTATGGCAAAACCCTTATAGCCCTCTACCGAAGATCCCGCACGGAGCCATTCGTTAACTTTTTCATCAGTTGCCCCTCTACCCAAAACGACAGCAATAACATTTTCTCTGTCTCCAGCTTTAATAGCGGCAGCTACTTTCTCACAGTCTTCAGCTGTGTCAAGTCCCTCTATCTTCCAGATGTCAGGATCAGCTCCTCTTTCACGCATTTCCTCTACTACCTTGACAGCTAGCATGGGTCTGATCTCAGAATCATAACGAGCTTGGTCATTTTCGACAGATGCTAGTTGTTCTTCTGTTGCGGGTACAAGAAACTCTAAAAGAAATTTTTTATCATTTTCTGTAAGCCAATCTGATAATTCTTTAATCCTGCTTCCCTGCGTTGCTCTAGTTTCTTCATCGTCATCTGGATTCCATCGAACTAAGATTTTTACAAAATCTGCACCGATTTCATTAATTTTTTCACCGAATTGATCGCCATATTCAAAATCGAAAACTTTTTGGCCAGATTTTTCAACTGGGGCAGCAAACTTAATCCCCATTTCTTTTGCTTTTTGTTGAACATCTAGACCAAAAGTTTCATCAACGAGTATTGCGGGATCCCCACCAGTTATTCCAGATTCTTTAGCTTTTAAAAAGCCGTCAAAGATGATGTTTTTCAATTCAGTGACTTTTTCTGACTCTTCTGCGGTAGGTTCTCTACCCTCTACTCCCAAAAGACCTTTAGTTATAGTTCCCCTGTGATCAAAAGCTAATATGTATAAATCTTGTGAATAACCCTTCATTTTTCTCCTTAAACTGTTTCTTTTTGCCTAGTTCGTGAATATGCAACTAAACCTATCAAGATAAACAGTACTAGATAGAGTATATTATTTTCAAAGACTGAGGAATTTTGTATCTCCTCAGAATATAGATTCGAATAAACGATTCCTGGATCTTCTTGAGATTGTCCTATTGCAGATAAAGTATTTAACAAGTCAACTGTGCTGGCTCCCCAGTTGTTGGCTAAATTTTCATCTAAAAAGAAAACATTTCCACTTTGTACTGCGGTAATCTCTCCCCATCCAACTCTTGTAGATAGGTCTTTATTCAAATAGTCTGAGTGGCCAACAACAATTAGATTTGGATTGGAGGCCAATACTTCTTCTTCTGAAAACTCAGGATATCCACTGCCAAATGGATCTTCTTTTAGGTTGGCAACATTGTTTATTCCCAAAAGATTATAGATTTCACCTATAAAAGAATTCTCATTTATAGTGTATATTCCATAAGTAAATCCAATTTCATGAAAAACGGTTGTGTTTTCTGATGAAAAGTTTTGAATAATCTCTTCAACATCACTTTGCATTGCTGAAACGAGTTCTAATGATTCGTCAGATTTGTTTATTAGATTTCCAATTTCTTCAATTTGTGTATATACATCATCGAAATCTCTTGCGGGAGGAAGTAAAGCATAGTTTATTTCTAAGCTTTCTAACCCTTCAATGATTCCATTAAAATCAAATGCTACCACTACAAGATCAGGATTTAACTCTAATAATTCTTCAGCAGTAACAGTAAATGCATCAATTTTATCAATAGGTAGTTCTGTTTCCGAGAATGAGTCAACGCCGACTAAAAGACTTTCAGCTCCTAGAACTTGGATGACTTCTGTGTGTGTAGTAGATAACGAAACAACTCTTTGTTCTGTGCTCGACTCTTCAGAGCCTGTACACATCGTTATCAACGCGGCAAGAATTAGTATCTTATATTTCATAATTTCCTTTCTTACCACGAGAAAAGATTGATACTCCATTCCTTCTCTCGAGGATTGTTGTTTTAATAAAACTAAAAAGGCGACCTGACTTATCTTTCGAATTACAGTTGCGGGACAGTGTTAGAGTTTCACTAACTTCGCTTTTTAATTTCTTTGTTTAAAAGATTGTAGCAAATTATTCTGTGTCTTCTTCTTCGTTTTTAAGATTTTTTAATGTTTTTGAAAAAGTCATCATCATGGTTTCTTTACTGTCTTGGTTTTCGTCTTGTGAAGCTACTGGAGTAGTTTCTTGTGCTTCACTATAAGATTCTTCAAGAACGACTACTTCAATACCTCCGACCAGATCTGAGACTAGATTGTAGAAAAAAGCTCCAATTGTTGCTAAAGCTGTTTGTGTTAAAAGGTAAACAGTCGCAAGAAATACAACTGATGAAAAAAGTGGTTCAATATTCCCAACTAGTGATGCGTCCGCATCAAGTAAAGCTAGCCTTCTAGCTATATCTTCTAGGCCTTGGGGAACCCCGGCATTGACGAGAAGTACCCAGAGTATGGAAAAACCCAAAACTATAGTTAGTGCGACGATAAAATTTAGAACAAATGTTACCTTTAAGACCGTCCATGGGTCTATCTTTCTAATTATTCTTCTTACTCTGTTTACTTTGACCATTTTTAATCGCTCTTTATTGGAATAAAAGCAGATATTTCCTCTTCTTTTGCAAGTTTCATAACTCTGACCCCTTGAGCTGCTCTACTCATTTTTTTTATTTGTTTCACTGCACATCTTATTGCGGTTCCACCTGTACTCATAAGCATAACCTCTGTATCTTCATCTACAGAACGTGCACCAATTAAATCTCCTTTTGTTTCTGTTACTTTCAAAGCTTTAACGCCCATTCCACCTCTACCGGCTTTTCTGAACTCATCAAGATTTGTCCTCTTTCCGTATCCTTTTGCTGTTACAAATAATAAGGTTTCATCTCTAGATGTTGCTGCTCCGACGACTTTATCTCCTTCACGGAGTTTTATACCCCTGACACCCATTGCTGTTCTTCCTTGTGGCTTGAGATTATTTTCATCAAATCTAATAGCCTGACCTTTTCTAGAAACTAGAATCACATCTTCTTTTCCAGAGGTAGTTTTAACTGAAACAACCTTATCTTCCTCTTTAAGTTTTATTGCTTGTAGTGATTTGTAGTTTGAATCAAAATCTTTAAATGCTGATTTTTTAACGGTTCCTTTTTCAGTCATAATTAAAAGAAACTTCTCTGTCTCATAATCTCTTGTATCAATAATGGCCTGAACTTTCTCATCTTGGGACATCGAAAGTACATTGTGGATTAGTGAACCTTGTGCTGTTCTTGTTGTTTTAGGTAGCTCGTGAGCTTTTGCCCTGTAAACCTTTCCTTGATCTGTAAAAAATAGTAAATATGCATGTACAGAAGTAGATAGTAAATGTTCAATAACATCCTCATCAGATGAAGCTGCTTTTACGCCCTTACCACCCCTTCCTTGTTTTTTATAAGCAGTAGAGGGAACAGATTTCACATAACCATTTGCAGAAACTGATACAATAATTTCTTCATCTTCAATCAGATCTTCAATTGAGACTTCACCAACATCTGGCACGATGCGTGATCTTCTTTCATCACCAAATTTTTTAGTTATTTCCTCAAGTTCTTCAACGAGAATGTCATCTTGTTTTTTTCTACTTTTAAGAATCGTTGCTAATTCTTTGATTGTTTTTTTAAGTTCTACTTTTTCCTCTTCCAGTTTTTCTCGCTCTAGCGCGGTTAATCTTCGTAGTGGCATATCAAGAATGTGTGATGCTTGTATTTCAGAAAGTTTGAATTTTTTCATTAAAGAAGTTCTTGCTGTTTCCGCATCTTTTGATGCGCGTATAACCTTTATAATTTGGTCAATTTTATCTAAAGCTAATATCAAACCTTCAACAATGTGAAGTCTGTCTTCAGCTTTTTTTAATCTGTATTGAGTTCTTCTTTGTATAACGTCAATTTGGTGTTCTATGTAATAGTTAATTAATTGTGGGACAGACAAAACTTTTGGTACGCCATCAACAAGAGCGACTGAATTTACCGCAAAAGTATCTTGTAATTGTGTTTGTTTAAATAAATGATTGAGAACAACTTGTGGAACCGCATCTCTTTTTAGTTCAATAACTAGTCTTGTACCGTTTCTATCACTACTTTCATTTCTTAAATCAGAAACTCCTGTTAGTTTTTTGTCTTGAACTAAGGATGCAATTTTTTCCATGATTCTATCAATAGATGCTTGGTATGGAAGTTCTTTTACAATAATTGCAGATTTACCTTTTCCAAGTTCTTCAACATCTGCGACAGCTCTTAATTTAATAGAACCCCTGCCTTTTAGGATTGCATCTTTAATTGTCGGGGTTTCTACAACAAGACCGCCTGTTGGAAAATCGGGAGCTTTTATTATTTTTAAATAATCTGATGGCTTTGGATTTTTAGTATTTAGTGTAAATTTAACAGCCTCAGTAATCTCTCTTAAATTATATGGAGGCATGTTTGTTGCCATTGCAACTGCAATACCTTCTGCACCATTAATAAGAAGATTTGGAAATCTTCCTGGTAAAACCTTTGGCTCAAAGCTCTCTCCTGAGTAGTTTGGTTCAAAAGTAACAGTATCTTCATCAATTCCATCTAAGAGTTGTGAAGATAGTGATGACATTCTTGATTCTGTGTACCTCATAGCAGCAGGTGGATCATCAGGTGTGCCAAAGTTTCCTTGTGGCTCTATTAAGGGATAGCGTGTGCTGAAATGTTGTCCAAGTCTTACCAACGTTCCATAAATTGCATCATTTCCATGTGGGTGATAGTTACCCATTACATCACCAACTACTTTTGAGCATTTCCTAAAAGGACCAGTAGGTCTTATACCGGTTTCATACATTGAATACAGTATTCGCCTCTGCACTGGTTTAAGTCCATCTTTTACATCTGGTAGAGCTCTCGAGACAATCACAGCCATTGCATAATCTAAAAATGACTTAGATATTTCGTCCTCAACTTGAATTGATGTTTCGTTATTAATTACTTTTGTGTCTACATCTTTTTTTGCTGCTGGTTTTTTTGCTGCTGGTTTTTTTGCTGCTGGTTTTTTTGCTGCTGGTTTTTTTGCTGCTGGTTTTTTTGCTGCTGGTTTTTTTGCTGCTGGTTTTTTTGCTGCTGGTTTTTTTGCTGGGTGTTTTTTTTCAACCATTAGACATCCAAAAATCTTACGTCTTTTGCGTTTTGCTCAATGAATGTTTTTCTTCTCGATACATCTGTACCCATTAAAACTTCAAACATATCTGCAGCTTTTGCTTCAGCTGCTTTTCCATCAGCAATGTTAACTTTAATAAGAGTTCTCGATTCTGGATTCATAGCGGTATCCCAAAGTTCTCCAGCATTCATCTCACCCAATCCTTTGAATCGGGAAATTATGAATTTTTTGTTTTTATTTTCTTTTTTGAATTTTTCAAGTGCATCATCATCTTTAAGATAATTCACACCTCCTGTCGATTTTGCTCTATACAAAGGAGGTTCTGCTATCCAGACCTTTCCTTCTTTAATTAAACCGGGCATAAATTTAAAAAAGAATGTTAAGAGGAGGGTCCTAATATGGGCACCGTCAACATCTGCATCTGTGAGAAAAATGATTTTATCATATCGAGATTCCTCTCCGTTATATTCGGTATTTATACCAGTACCTATAGCTTTAATAAGTGAACTAATTTCTTCATTTTGAAGTGCTCTGTTTTCTGTAACTTTTTGGACGTTTATAATCTTTCCACGAATTGGTAGGATTGCTTGTGTTCTTGATTCGCGTGCTTGTTTAGCGGGACCAGCTGCGGAGTCACCTTCAACAATAAACAACTCACTTTCTGAGGGATCTTTAGAAGAACAGTCTGCAAGTTTTCCTGGTAATCCGGCTGTTTCCAGTATGCTTTTTCTTTTTGTTAATTCTCTGGCTTTCTTTGCACTCATTCTGGCTTTTGCTGCAAGTGCACACCTTTCTACGATGGCTCTTCCCTCTTTTGTGTTTTTTAATAACCATTTTGGAAGTTCTTGGTTCACTAAAACTTGTACTTTTGACTTCATTTCCGTATTACCAAGTTTTGTTTTTGTTTGTCCTTCGAATTGTGGTTCTTGAACTCTTACAGAGACCACTCCAGTTAAACCTTCCCTTATATCATCGCCGGTAAGTGAGATATCTGAGTGAAGATTCCTAGATTTTGCAAAATCATTTATTGCTTTAGTAATAGCTGTTCTAAGACCCTCTTCGTGGGTTCCACCTTCTAATGTGTGGATATTATTAGCGAAACTTTTAATAGTTACTTCATCTTCTGCTTTCCATTGCATTGCTACTTCAATCTCGGAGTCTTTTGCTTTATCTGAAAATGAAATAACTTTATCGTGAAGTACTTCGTGTCCGTCGTTTAAATAATCAACAAAATCTGTTAAACCACCTTTATAGAGAAATTCTTCTTTTGTTGCGGGTTTAACACGGTTATCTTTTAAAACAATTTTTAAACCTTTGTTTAAAAATGCTGTCTGTCTTATTCTTTCTGAAACTATGTTGTATTCAAAAGTCTGAGTTTCTGTAAATATTTTTGGATCTGGTAAAAAGTTGACTTTTGTTCCAGTTTTTTTTGAGGGCTTACCTTTTTTAATTTTTGATGTTGGTTTTCCAAAATCAAAATTTTGACTCCAGACATGTTCGTCTCTTTGAACCTCTACCTTTACAAATGTCGACAATGCATTAACAACAGATATACCAACCCCGTGTAGTCCACCGCTAACGGTGTATGCGCCTGATTCGAACTTACCTCCAGCGTGAAGGGTTGTTAAGACGGTTGTAAGGGCCGAAACTTTTGTTTTTGGATGTGGTTTAACTGGTATTCCGCTTCCGTTATCGGAAACAGTTACAGATCCATTTTTTTCGAGTTCTATTTCTATAGCTGTGCACCTTCCGGCCATAGCTTCATCAACTGAATTATCAACAACCTCCCAAATGAGGTGGTGTAGGCCGATGGGACCGGTTGAGCCAATATACATGGCGGGTCTTTTACGAACAGCCTCAAGACCCTCAAGAATTTTTATATCTTTAGAATCGTAGGTGTTTGAATCTTTTTTTGGCACAGATCTCCTAAGAAACGTCTCTATTTTTTTGTGTACAGCCCCTTGCTGAACTCCTATTTTAGTAGAAAAATAAAGCTATTGTTGGTTATTCAATATTTGAACATCTATTGAAAGTAGTTTTATTTCTGATTTTTTTTCGATATCTATAAGTATCTTTTGTTCTTCGAGTTGAATTAAATCTTTAACCCTTGAAGATTCCGTATAAATGATAGCTTTGTTTTTCAACACCGGTCCAATGGATATTTCTTTTGACCATTTATATTTATTTTTAGAGAAATATTTTTCTATTTTTTTTGATTTAGAAAAACTAATACCTAAATCGTTTGTTTCTGCGTTTATCTTGGTTGGGTGTTTTGATTCCATTAATTGGGTCTAACCGGCATTAATAAGTATTTAAAAGTTTCGTGTTCGCCTTGAATAACAACCGGTTTTTCGTTTCCTGAAAAACGTAGGTAAACAGTTTTACCGTCCAAAACCTCTATTCCTTGGATTAAGTAATTGGGATTAAATGACATGGTAAACCCTGTTATATCACCTATATCCAAACCAAGGGTTTTTATAGAAACCTCTTCGTTTCCACCACCTATGTCTTTGTTGATTGTTGTTATTTTTAGAGTCTCTGGGTTTAAAATTTCTATTTTTACTGGTATAAAACCCTCCGCAACAACGGTTGCCCTATCTAAAGCTTCGAGAATGTCATTTTTTTCAACCTCTATGGAGAAAAGGTTTTCTTTAGGGAAAAGGTTTATATAATCAGGAAACGTTCCTTCAAGTTTTCTTACTGAAGCGGAAAACTTGTTGTCATAAAAATGTAACTCTCTGTCTGTAGAGTTAATTTCTATTTTTTCTTCTGTTTGCTCAAAGATTCTTGCTGTTTCACTAAGAGATCTGAAAGAAAGTATTCCTGCATCTTCAATTGGAAAGTTTGTTAAATCGTGTGTTGCTAACCTGTAGCTGTCTGTAGCAGCTAGTTCAGTTTTTTCATTCGCGTTGTTGAAATAAACTCCTGTCAAAATAGGTCTTCCACCCTCTGGAGAGGCAGCAATACCTACTTTTTTAAGGGACTCAAAAAGTTCGTTGGGTTCAACGCTTTGACTGTTTTTTTCATCGTAATTTTTTTGAAGTAAGGCTTCTGGGTATGCTTGGTCGTCTAATTTTCTTAAAGTAAAATTTAGTTTTTTTTGCTCTACCCTAAGTTCACTACCTATGTCTGAAACAGTTACCTCACCCCTTGGAAGTTTTCTAACTATATCAGAAAGAATCCTTGCGTTTATCAAAGCTTTTCCTTCAACTTCTACCTCTGCTGTGGATTTAGCTTTAATAACAATGTCTAAATCGGAACCGATTACTTCTATGAAGTTTTCATTGGTTCTGAAGTAGATACCTTGTAGGGCCGGGGAAGCTGGCCTTGGATCAACAATCCTTGATACTGTTGATACTATGTTTTTTAAATCTTCTGTTTTTATTTTGAACTTCAATTTACTCCTATATATATTTAATAATAATAAAGACGTCGGACATGTTGAAAACTTTCTTTAAACCCACAAAACTATAGTTTTTACTGTTGAACACTTTAAACAAAACAAACATAAAAACTAAGAAGCTTCCACCATATTTAGTTTATTGTCGAAACTGTTTATTTCTCTTAACACAACAGCAGAACTTTTTGCTTTATTTAAATAGGACAACACAGTCGAATGAGAGCGGTTTCCAAGATAAAGACCTATTTGAGATAATGATAGATCAGTATGTTTTCTCATTAAAGCAACCAATAGGTGTCGTGCCGCACCAACCTCTAGACTTCTGTTTTTTGAAGAAATAAGTTTCTTATCTATCTGGTGAACGTTTGATACATAATCAAAAATATATTCAGGCGTTAAAACAATAGTGTTTTGGTTTAAAGAAGAGCGAACCAACCCCAATATATAATCTGTATTATTAACACCTGTTTGTTTATTAATAACCAAACTATTAACTATTCCATTAATATCTCTAAAACTAGAAATATCAATCTTAGATAAATCTTCAATATTTGATTCGGTCAAAAGAGTTTTGTTATTTTCTTCATTTATCTTTATTAAAAAATCTTTAAACATTTCTGAGCTAGGTTGCTCAATGTCTGTAACAAGACCATTCAATATTCTCGATATTAATCTTTCTGGAAAACCTAGTAAGTCTTGAGGTTTTTGATCAGAAACCAGAACAACAGCCTTGTTGTTGTTTAAGAAATAATTAATTGTATGAAAAAGTTCCTCTGAAACACCTTTTTTGCCCATAAAAAACTGAATATCATCAATTAACAGAATATCTACTGATCTAATTTTATTTTTAAACAAATCGATACTCTGATTTTTAATTCCAGACACATATGACTCAAGAAAAGATTCTGAATCAATATAATAAGAAGACCTCGAAGATTCTTCCATAGTTTTCAAAAGGTGGGTTTTACCAACACCAGGTTTACCATGTATAAATAAAGGATTAAATCTACTCCCAGGGCTCTGAACAACATTTTTCGCAGCGGTAATTGCTAAATTATTAGAACTACCAACTAAAAGGTTGTTAAAAACACTTAAATCTACTTCTACAACCTCTTTTTCCTCAAAAACTATTACCTCTTCAACCAAGGGAGAAGAGAGTTCCGTTTTTTTTACTTTTTTACTCGGATCTAAAATAAAAATGCAATTATCTATCTCTGAAATGCTTTTTGAAACGTTTAATATCTTATCAAAAACTTTTTTTTCAATAGAAGTTTTTACAAATTCTGAATTTACACATAAATTTAAATCATTATCTACAATTTGAAAATCAATTTGATCAATCCAATATGTTTCCGTTTTACTAAGGTTCTCTTGAAGTATTTTTTCTTTAAATATTTGTAGATTGTGATTCATGTTCTATATAAAACTAATAAAGAATTAAAAATTTTCATAGAGTGCGAAAAGCAAGCTTAAATAACTATGAATATTTAATATGCGGAAAAAACATTGTTTTTACTGCTTTTTTCGTATAAAAGTATTTATAATTCACTACCTAAATTTTAGATTACGATTATTAGTTAATTTAGTTTTCGCGAAGATAATTTCGTTTTCGCGAACATTAAATAAAAAATTATATTTAGTTTGTTTAAATAATTTATTGTCTTATTGTGATTAAACAGGAGAAAAATGAAAAGAACTTATCAACCTAGTAACAGGAAAAGAAGCAGAAAACACGGTTTTAGATTAAGAATGCGCACCCGAGCTGGAAGACAAATCCTTAAAAGGAGAAGAAGCAAAGGACGCAAGATAATTTCTGCGTAACTAATTGGTAAGCTTTACTGCACTAAATACTAGTGAGCATTTTTACAACCTAAAAAAAGAAGAAAACGCTATTAAGGCAAATGGTTTAAGAGTTTATCTAATGATAAATGAGTTAGAAACCTCAAGGCTTGGAATAAACATCTCAAGCAAAGGAACAAATGCTGTTAATAGAAATAAATTTAAAAGAAGGATAAAAGAGGCTGTACGGGCGTTAGAGACAAACAAAAATATTGACATATATGTTATTGGTTCAACACAATCTTCCAAACTGAACCTAAGTGATATAAGTGAAATACTTAAATCTCACCCCCTACTTAAAAATTAAATGAAAATTTCAAAATTATTTTATATCTCAGTAAGATCATTACTCAATTTTTTTGGTTTTGGCCAAGGTAATTGTTTATATTATCCGACATGTAGTGAAATTATGAAAAATTCAATAGAAAAAAAAGGATTGATTGCATCATTACCTTTACTTTTAAAAAGAATTTATGTTTGCAATCCAATTTACATGAAATTTGGTAAAAATTGGCAATTTTAGAACCATTTGCACTAGCTATTGGATTTTTATTATCTTATTCTTATGATTTTACAAATTCATACGGGTTTTCAATTGTAGTTTTAACTGTGATCATCAATATTGTGATATTTCCGCTTACATTAAGACAGACCAGATCCACTAAAAGAATGCAAGATATTCAACCCGAGCTTAAAAAACTTCAGAAACAACATAAAGATGATAAAGAGCAATTAAATAAGGCAATTGCTGATTTATATAAAACAAAAGGTATAAACCCATTGGGTTGTGTTTTACCTCTTATTATTCAAATGCCTATCTGGTTTGCTTTATTTAGAGTCTTAAGAGAGCCACTCGTTTTTATTCCAAAAGAGGCTTCATTGTTTACTCAACTAGGTGATCATTCCAGTGTTTTATTTTACACAATGGATCTTCAGATTCCAGCATCAGAAATAGGAGCATGGATCGATAGAATTCCCTATTTAGTACTAATTTTATTTGTTGTTTTAACAGCACTATTTCAACAAAACCAGTTAACTAAAAAATCTGGTAATTCAAACAACCCACAGGCGCAGCAAATGCAAATGATTGGAAAAATAATGCCACTATTTTTTGGTTTCATTTCATGGACTTTACCATCTGGTTTGGTTGTATATTTCCTAACTGGAAACATATTTAGGATTGGACAACAAGCTTTAATTGTAAAAATAGAAGAGAATCAAAAAGCTAAAGAAACACAAAAAGATCAAAAAGAGGATAATAATACATCAGAAACATCAACTGAAAACAAAGATGAAAAAGATGATCCTCGCAAAAACAGAAAAAAAAGAAGGAGAAAATAATGTCTAATAAATGGGTAGAAGTTGAAGCAAAAACCATTGATGACGCTATAAAAGCAGGGTTAAAAGAACTTAGCCTTGAAGATGCAACTCAAGCCAATATAAACATTTTAAGAGAACCAGAAGGTGGAGTTTTTGGAGTTGGTGGAACAAAAGCACTAGTTCGTATTTCAGTAAGAAATGGCGCGCAAAGTAACAACAGAAATGGAAATAGCCGTGGTGGTAATTCACGCAACAATAACCAAAGTAAAAGAACACCTAAAACTTACGAAAAAAAGAAATCATATGAAAAAAAACCAAGAGTTGAAGCTGATCCTAAAGAGCAACTTGACGTTTCTATTAAATTTTTAGAGGGTTTAATAAAATCATTTGGACTTGAAGGAACCGTAACTGGAGAAGTTGATGAACAGAACTTACTTGTGGCGGTAAAAGGTGAGCAAACTGAAGCTTTAGTGGGTGAAAAAGGTAACATAATTCGCTCTCTACATGAATTAACTAGAACTGTTATTCAAAGAAAGACAGGTGCTGGTACAAGGCTTAGGCTAGATGTTGCCGATTATGCAGTTAAAAGAAAAGAAGCTTTAACTATTTATGCTGAAAGACTAACAAAGCAGATTTTAGAAGACCATCAAGAAGTAATGCTCGAACCTATGAACTCTGTTGACAGGAAAACTCTTCACGATGCAGTAGCAGATATTGATGGAATTCAGTCTTATTCTGAAGGTAGAGAGCCATATAGATCTGTTGTTTTTGCTCCTACTGGAGATCAGGGAACTAAAAAAGAAGAAGAATGAGCTTTGATCCCCAAATTCCGAGTTGGGGAAAAAGTTTTTTAGCTAAAAATTTAGATAATTTAACTACATACCACAACTGGCTTAAAAATACAGGTGTTAAAACTGGGTTAATTAGTCCTAAAAATGATCAGTTTATATGGGATGAATTTATTGTTCACTCTCTTTATTTTTATAAAATTATTCTTGATTTAAACATTTCAAATAATGATATATATGATCTCGGGACTGGTGGCGGAATACCAGGTTTACCAGTAGGAATTGTTTCTAATGAAAATATCAACTTAATTGATATTAAACAAAAGAGAATTTATGAATTAGAGCGATTCATATCATCTGAAAAACTTAATAATGTAAACGCCGTAAAAGCTGATGCTCAAAAGTATATTCAACAAGAAGTTAATTCTATCTTTTTAATGAGGTGTTACCTTCCTAAAAATGACTTAATAAAGAAATTAGAAAAACACATATCAAATAACAAAAGTAATACTTTTATTGTATCTTCTAACTCAAACACTGAAGGCCTTTCTGAAGAAGCGTTTCACGTGAAACGAGAAAAATTTCTTATTAATAACGATGAATATAGATTTATTGATGTTATAACAGTTAAGTGAAGACAATTTCCATAATTTGCCAAAAAGGTGGCGTAGGTAAAACAACTACTGTAGTAAATGTCGCAAAAATATTTTCTACCTTAGGATACAAGACTTTAATCATTGATCTAGACCCACAAGGAAACGTCTCTACATATTTAAATTATGATAAAAATCCCGAAAAAGATTCAAATGCAATCGACTTACTTGAGAAAAAAAATGACATAGTTCCAGGAAAAATTAGTAATAATCTTGATATATTAAGTTCAAATATAAAAATCTCTAAATTCAATGAAGAAAAAATAGTCGGAGGTTCTAAGTTACAACATTCTTTTAATATTAATAAACTGGATAGTTATGATCTCATTATCATAGACACACCTCCAACAATGAGTTCATTAGTACAAGAAGCACTTGCAGTTTCTGATTTTTACCTAATACCTGCAAAACCTGAATTTTTAGCTGTTGAAGGTGTGGCACAAGCAATGAATTTTGCAAAAGAATCCATAAAATCAATACAAAATACAAATCCATTATTTTTAGGTGTTTTGTTAAACCAGATAGATAAGAGAAGATCAAGCTATTTAGAATTTGTAACAGAATTAGAGTATCTACTCGCAGAAAAATTGTTAACAACAAAAATTTCTCAAACTGCTGAAATTGCTGACGGACCATTTTATGCTAAAACTGTTGTAGATTTTAAAGAAGATAGTAAATCAAGAAATGAATATTTTGATTTAGCAAATGAAATACTAAGGAAGGTTGGACTACATGAAGAGATCACTGAGCTCCCTGATAACAGATACTAATGTTAGAGAATTTAATGCATTAGAAATTGAAACTAAACTAATTAAAGAAAGCACTTCACAAGCTAGAACCGAATTTAATGATTCAAAACTAAATGAACTGACTGAATCTATTCGTAAAAATGGAATACTTCAACCCTTGATAGTTCAAGAATTATCTGGAAATAACTATGAATTAATTGCTGGAGAAAGAAGATTACGAGCATCCAAATTAGCTGGATTAGAAAAAATACCCTGTCTAGTAAAAGATGTAAGTTCCAGAGATGCAGCTGTAATTGGTTTAGTAGAAAACATTCAAAGAGCACAATTGAATGCAATTGATGAATCAGCAGGTTTTAATCATCTCGTGGAAACATACAACCTTGAATCTAAAGAAATTGCTCTCTTAGTTGGAAAGAGTAGATCGTATGTAGCAAACTCTTTAAGGTTATCTAAACTATCACAAAAAGTTATCTCTTCACTAAAAGCTGATAATGTGACCATGGGGCAAATCCGTCCTCTAATAAATTTACCTATCAACATACAAGAAAAAATTTTAGATGAAATTATATTATTAAAACTTTCTAGTAGACAAGTTGAGGATAAAGTAAGAAACATTAATTCCTCAGAACCGAGTTCAGATGAAACTTCTGTTTATTATAAAAACTATTTTGAGGATAAAATAGGATCCAAAGTGGAAGTACAGAGTAGAAAAGGGAAGTTTAAAGTTATATTAAACTTTAACTCTTCAGAGGCATTGAAAACATTTGTTGAAAAGATAAATTAATTTTCAAAACTCTTATTCAGACTTTTTAAGATAACTTCTAATACGTCAGCAACTTTATGATATTGGTAATAATTACCAAATAAAACTAAAGTTACTGATTTTGTATTTTTCAACAAATTATGTGCTTTACCAGATTGGGTTATTTTTAATTTATCTCCAACCTCACGTGACAGATCTCTACCAAATTTACTTTCCGTAAAACTTCCCTTAAAATATGCAATTGAGTTTTCTTCAGACTTTTTAAACGAAATAAATAGGGTTGGCCGAAGTTTATTTACATATTTAATAATATTCTCTTCTTCAACATCTATTCCCACTTCGGATGCAAAAGATGCAACAACATTATTTTTTAAACACACTTCTTTAGTTGCTTCATAAGTTTCAATCTGTACTGGATAATCTTCTTCATTTGGAAAATCAAAACATACCGAGTAGCCCAATAACGAGGTATTTAAATTGGGAGCAATAGATTTTATCGCTTCGTTTAATGAGGTATTTAAGTTTGGTCTCATCAACATTCTAATTTCATGAACCGTCCCAAGACCCACATTTCCATCTACTGATAAACCCCTATTTTCTTGAAACTCAACGACAGAAGTTTCAAGACCCACATTAAAAACTCCGTTTATTGGTTCTGAGTAAAAACCGAGTCTAGATAAAAGCTCTTGGAGTTCCTCTACATCAGATCCCTGTAATTCTGGTTTTGAAAAATTCAAGATGCGATCTCCTAGTTTATATCCATGATTAATAAGCTCTGACCAGAGGTCTTCTTTACTCTTTATTAAATTCAAATTCTTATCATCAATAAAAAGAGAAACAGCAGAAAAAATTTCACCAGTGTCTGCTGATGAGGCATACCCTGCATAAATTAATTTATTGAGAAGGTCATCTAATTCAACATCTGAAAGACTCTTTAAGAGAGAGGCTACATCAAGACTAATTGTCGAGCCACCTTTCAGCATCTATCGCAGCTTGGCAACCAGTTCCTGCAGCCGTAATTGCTTGTCTGTATACAGAGTCTGCAACATCTCCTGCTGCAAAAATACCTGGAACAGAAGTGCTGGTATCTGTGGTAAAACCTGTTTTAATATAACCCTTATCATCAAGCTCAAGAAGGCCTTCAAGAAATGAAACATTTGGTGTGTGTCCAATAGCGAGAAAAACTCCATCAATATTCATATCTTCTTCGGTATTTTCTTTCAAATCTTTTACCGTTACAGATGAAACCTTTTTATCACCCTTAATTTCAGTAATTTCTTTATTCCAAAGTACGTTTATTTGCTCATGGTTTATTACCCTATCTTGCATAATTTTACTTGCTCTGAAAGAATCTCTTCTGTGCACAACGTAGACTTTTTTTGCAAACTTTGTTAAAAATAGTGCTTCTTCCATAGCTGAATCACCACCACCAACCACTACAACTTCTAGGTCTTTAAAGAAAAAGCCATCACAAGTAGCACAAGCGGACACACCGTATCCCTGCAGTTCTTTTTCACCTTTAACTCCAAGCCATTTTGCAGAAGCACCAGTACTGAGGATCACTGTTTTAAACTGGTAGGTTTCCTTTGAGGTTTTTAATGAAAATCCATCATCTATTTTTTCAATTGAATCAACAGTTTCAGTCTTTATTTCTGTTCCAAATCTCTGAGCTTGTTTTTTAAAAACTTGCATTAATTCTGGACCCATTATCCCATCTTCGAATCCTGGATAATTTTCTACATCAGTCGTCAACATAAGTTGACCACCGGACTCAAGGCCTTCGAATAAAATTGGCTTCAGATTAGCCCTTCCAGCATAAACTCCTGCTGTATATCCAGCTGGGCCTGAACCTATAATTGCTACTTCATGCATTTTTTTTCTTCCTTCTGTAATTGTTTAATGATAAAACTAAAAAAACTATACCTAATGCTGATAGGGCAAATCCTGTTGGATTTACTCCTATAAGAACCCCCAAACCTTGCATAATTTTCAGTACACCCATAAATAAAAAAACAAGTGCTGTCAGAAGCAATACAATTAGAAGCAATCCAAGGCTAGCAAAACCTGTAAACCTTTTGACAGGCTTAACTATTAAATCTTTTATAGTTTTAATAAGACTTTCAAATGTTTCTAAAAATTTATCATCTTCCATAATGTAATAATAAGCGATATAGGTTTATTCTTGTAAGACTTTATGTTTCACTATTTTGAGTACTACTCATAATGATAAGTTTATTTTTTTGAACACGGAACCCATTTTTTTTATATAAATTTAAAGCAGACTCATTTGTTTCTTGGGTGTTTAATTTCATACTTAGAAATTTCTTTTGCTTGCTAAATGATAAAACTGATTGAAGTAATTCTTCCCCATAACCCAGCCCTTGATAAGACTTATCCACTCCAATTCTTTGAAGATATGAAAGTTTTCTAGTTTCTCCTAAAATTGCATAGCCTATTAGCTCGCCATTATTTTTTTGAAGGAAAAGATTATTGTTTACACAACTTTTTAAAGTTTCATGAAAGGAATTAGATGAGTTTCTCCAATAGCGGTCGAATATTCTTTCATCTAGCTTTAATAAATACTGAAAATCAGCTACTTCTAAGTTCTTGTGTGTGATGCTAGTTACACCATCCATTTTGTCACTTGAGTAATATCTCATAATTTGATCACAAACATATAGCTTTTTATAAACACACCAACCTGCTGACTCCCAGGAGGCTATTTGATTTTCTGAAATCATTGAAGAATGAAAGACTACACCAGTATCATTTGAGATATTTGAGAACTTTTTTAATAAACCGTGCCCACCGTAAACTTTTTCAAAATATACATATGGGTAGTAGTCGTTCCATTTTCTTGTATAGTAAGATCCGTTGAAAGAGTAATTTAGTTTTTTTTCATTTGTTAAATACATATTTTAAAATCTTTTTATCCTCTTCAAAAGTTAGTAAATTTTTTGCTTCTTCGTAGCCAACAATTGCTAACTCTTCAATCTCACTGTCAGGTTCTTTATCAAAAGCTTGGATAACTTTCATTTCATAAAACCACACAGTTTTATTAATTACTTCATCAACTAATCTGATTTCATATCTAGATTCAGCAATAGGTTTATCATGATTTAACTCAACCCTGAATCCGGTTTCTTCATAAACTTCTCGAACTGCAGTGTCGGTCGGTTTTTCACCTTCTTCTAAGTGTCCTTTTGGAAAACCCCAAAAACTTTTATCTACAATTCCATCATTTCTTTTATTTTTAACAATAAGTATTAAGTTGTTATAAAAAACAATTCCACCAGCTGCAAAATCTACTTTAGAATTCATACTGTATAGTTTCCAATCTTCTTCTAAGCTATCAATATGGTACCAACAACATTATTAAAAGTTTTAAATGAAAACCCATTTTTGAAGGATGTTGCGACATTTTATAAAAATGCAGGCTATCAGCTCTATTTGGTTGGTGGTGCGGTAAGAGATGGAATACTGGATATCTCAACTAAAGATTTTGACTTTACTACTGATGCGAATGTTGATGAGTCATTGAAACTATTTAAAGAAAATGGATTTCAGACAACTGAAATTGGTAAGGCTTTTGGAACGATAGAAGCCTTGTATGAAAATTTTTCTTTACATATAACTACCTTTAGAGAAGATTCTTATGAAGAAACATCACGAAAACCGGATATTATTAGTTCAAACAATTTAGAGAATGACTTAAAACGAAGAGATTTTACAATCAACGCAATTGCTTATGATATTTTAGAGAATAAGTTAATTGATCCCTACGGAGGATTAAAAGATTTATCTCAAGGAGTTATAACAACACCTCTTTCCGCAGATATCTCATTTTCAGATGACCCTTTACGAATGCTTAGAGCTTGTCGGTTCATAAGCTCTCATGGATTTTCGCCTGACGCGAATACTTTTGAAGCCATTAAAAAAAATATAGATAGAATCGAGATAGTCAGTAGTGAGCGAGTTAGAGATGAGCTTACGAAACTTTTAATTGGAGCCAATCCATCTTTGGGTATAAGAGCATTTGTTGAAAGTGGATTAAGTATCAAAATAATGCCTGAACTTGATGAGCTGAAGATTGAAGTTGATCCAAAACATCATCATAAAGATGTTTACGAGCATACTCTTATTGTCGTAGACAGAGTTTTACCAAATATTGTTTCTAGGCTAGGTGCTTTGCTACACGATATTGGAAAACCAAAAACGAAGGGCATAGAAAATGGAAAAGTTCATTTTAGACACCATGAAGTTGTTGGTGCAAGAATGACTAAACAAATTCTAAAAAGATTAAAATTTAGCAAAAAAGAAATACAGGACATATGCTTACTAGTAGAGAATCACTTGCGTCCTCATACTTTTAAAATGGGATGGACAGATTCAGCTGTAAGAAGATATATTGTTGATTCTGGTGAATTGATGGATCAGTTAAATGATTTAGTTCGTGCAGATATAACAACTAAAAACAAAAATAAGTACGACGAAATTAACAAATATCTTGATGATATGGAATCAAGGATTGCAGAAGTTAAAGAGAAAGAGGAACTTTCTAACTTAAGACCTCCAGTATCTGGTGATGACATAATGAAACTATTTAACTTGAAACCAGGACCCAGTGTTGGAATAATAATGAAAGCTCTTTACGAACAGAGATTGAATGAAGGCGAAGTTTCTAAAGAAGAGGCAATTCAGTTAGCCGAAGATATTTTTAAAAAATTATAATTGTATAAATATGCATTTTAATGTATATTTATACAATGACAAAGTCAACCCTACAAAGGCAAAAAATAATAGCTGACCTGATTGAAAGTGGTAATATCTCTTCTCAAAACCAACTTAAGGGTCTGTTGAAGAAAAACAGTCTTTTAATAACTCAAGCAACACTATCAAGAGACTTAAGTGAGCTGGGGGCTATAAAAAAAAGACAAAAAGATGGTTTATTAGTTTATGTTTTACCAAAGGATCAAGATAACAATGCCCATAGAAAAATTGCTATAAATGCTTTAAACGACTTTGTTTTGGAAGTAGATTCAGTACTAAATCAAGTTGTAGTTAAAACTACCACTGCAGCAGCACAGGTAGTTGCTGAAGCTATTGATAATCTATTTTTAGATAATGTAATAGCCTCATTAGCAGGTGACAACGTAGTTTTAATTATTTCAAGCAGTGAAGAAAAAGCAAAAATAATTTCAAAAAATATTGAAAATGTTCTTGGCTGAGATTTTTATGAATGCTTGAATATTTAAAATATTCCGATAAAAAAATTCATGATAATTTATTTATCAGCGAGCCAATTGTGGATAAAAGTCTAAACAGTCCTAACCAAGTTTTAGTTCGTATTCCAGATTCTAAAAAGCCAATTACAGATGTCATCCTTAGTTTCGATGGACAGAATCTCTTTGATAAAAAAACAAGTCATTTTGGTAGTATTTTCAACCTAGAGAAACTTATCCAGACTGCAGAAACTGACCGAGACAAAAATATATTAGTTATTGCTGTTACTTCCAACAATCAAAGACAAACACAATATAATCCTTATCCACGTAAAGCTTCAAAAATATCTTCGTCGCATCTTAAAATGATTATTTTAGATGTCATTCCTTCAGTTCTTGAAAATTTTAAGCTAGACATTACAAATACTAAAAAACATGTATTGGGAGCATCTATGGGAGCATTAATGGCTATTAAATTCTCAATAATCAATCCTGAGTTCAATAATATAATATGTTTATCGCCTGCATTTTGGTTTGGCTTTCCTGGCGTAATATTAGATATTAAAAATTTAGATAATAATACTTTTCTTTACCTTTACACAGGTCAAAAAGAAGGTCATATTTTCAATGATGAGGTCAAAAATATATTCCCAAAAGAATGGGAACTAGATTTTTCGACGAATGATAATTTTTATGTTTCAGGAGTTAACTTAATGGAGAATTCTTTTATAGAAAATGACATAAAATATGAATACTTAATAGAGGAAGAAGGAATGCATAATGAGTCATATTGGGGAAAAGTGTTAGAAAAATATTTTCAAGAATTGTTATAAATCGTAAAAAGTCAATAAAAACAACTTACTTAGCAAATAAAAACAGAAAATAAAAATTATATTTAAATAATCTCTACTACTAAAGTAATCTAGTCGAAAGACACAGACTAATAAGGAGAATATATGCCGAAGGGCAAAGTAAAATGGTTCAACCAAACCAAGGGCTATGGTTTCATAGCACCTGAAGATGGTGATAAAGATGTGTTTGTTCACATCACCGCAGTACGCAATGCTGGAATGAATAATCTTGAAGAAGATCAAGAGGTTGAATTTGAGATTGTAGAAAAAAATGGCAAAGCTTCAGCTGAAAATCTGAAGTAGAGTTCCAGTTAAACTGGTTTTTAAAAAGGAGCGCTAGTCGCTCCTTTTTCTTTATAAATAGTATTGGCAAAAGAACCTATAGATACATTATCCTTAATGAAGTTATGAATTTATCAAAAAAAGCTAGAGAGAGAATTGCAAAGACTATTAAAAATGGTGCAGTCTTACTCCATGGAAATAAAACTATTTATAGAAACAATGATGCAAACTATCCATTTCGTCAGTTTTCTGATTTTCATTATTTGACAGAGTGGCCAGAACCTGATGCTCACGCAGTAATACTAGTTAACGATTCAGTGCCAGAACTCCATATGTTTGTTTTAGATAAAAATGAAGAAATGGAAACATGGGACGGAAAAAGGATTGGAAAACAAGGCGCTGTAGATCTTTATGGAGCAAAGATTGCTTATTCGAATACACAATATAAAAGTGAATTAATAAACCTTCTAAAAGGTCATACAGACATTTATTGCGATTATTCATCAAATTCTTTTCAGGAAATAGACCAACAGGTTCTTAATCTTGCAGTTCCTTATGACCAAAGGGGAGGAAACTTTAGTAAAGCTAACCTACATTCACTTCAACCAATACTTTCTGAATTAAGGTTAATTAAGCAGGAGGGAGAGTTAGAACTTTTACAAAAAGCATGTGATATAAGTATTGAAGGCCACCTTGCTGCAATGAAGTTTACAAAACCTGGAGCTTATGAATATCAAGTTGCTGCTGAAATGGAAAAGACTTTTTACCACCTTGGAGCAGAAAGACTTGGATATAACTCAATTGTTGCAGGAGGAGACAATTCTTGTATTCTCCACTATGCCACAAACAGAGAAGAACTTGAAGATGGAAAACTCTTATTAATAGATGCTGCTGCAGAGTATGGAATGTACTCATCAGATATTACAAGAACCTTTCCTGTAAACGGAAAATATACTCCTGAACAAAAAGCAGTTTATTCAGAAGTGCTGAAAGTTCAAAATCTAGGAATTGAAATGGTGACAACCCAAAACACTATGCAAGACGTTCATAAGGAAACTATCGCTTCCATTGCAGAATCATTAGTCAATTTAGAACTGGTTCCAAATAATATTGAAGATACAATTTCAATGATGCACTACTTTCAATTTTTCATGCACGGTACAGGTCACTGGTTAGGTTTAGATGTTCATGATGCTGGGAGTAATGAGTTAAACAATGAACCGAGAAAGTTTGCCCCAGGTATGGTTACAACAATTGAACCTGGTATTTACATCAGGCCATCAAAACCAGTCATCAATTTTCCCCTATTAGAACGAGATCCTGAAAAGATAAAAATAAGAAGAAAAGAAATGGGTATGGAGGCTGCTACAAGGTTGGAGCAAAAAGAAATGCGAGAAGCAAAAACTGTTGAACATAAAATTCCAGAAAGCTTACTAGGTATTGGAGTAAGAATAGAAGATAATATTCTTTGTACTGAAAATAAATCAGTTAACTTAACCGAAGCATTGCCTCGAAGCATAGATGAAATAGAAAATATTTGTAGCTAATTATGGTCTCACCAAAGTTTGTTTATGGTATTTATGAATCACGTCTTCAAAAAGAACTTTTAACGAAACAATTACCTCAGCATATTGGACTTATTCACGATGGACACAGAAGATATGCGCGTAGAGAAAAGTTATTAAGCTATGAGGTCTCATACAGAATTGGGATGGTTCGATTCAAAGAATGTGTTTCATGGTGTGACGAGTTAGGAATTAAACATATAACAAGCTGGTTGCTGTCAAAAGAAAACCTTTCTCGACCACAAGAAGAACTAGAGCCATATTACAAGGTTGTAAATGAACTTTTTGAAGAGTTAATTATCGACGATATTGTAGACAATTTTAAAATACAGTTTATTGGTAGTTTTGATCAACTACCCGACTACCTTCAACAAACTATTCAAAAACTTCAGGAAGTTAGAGGTGGTGGCGAAAAAACTCTAACAATTGCTCTTGGCTATGGGGGTAGGCAAGAAATAGTAGATGCAATTAAAAGTTTACTTAAAAACAATAAAGATGGAGATATTGATGAGCTAATTGAAAACATGACAGATGAAGATCTAAGAGAGCATCTGTATTCACCAGGAGTTCCTGATATAGACTTGGTTATAAGAACTAGTGGAGAAGCAAGACTTTCAGGTTTTTTGTTATGGCAAAGTGCATATTCAGAATTTATATTTCAGGATGTTTTTTGGCCAGAGTTTAGAAAAATCGACTTTTTACGTTGTTTGAGAGAATACGTACAACGCGAAAGAAGATTTGGTAAATAGCTCACCCCCTTTCCTTACAATCCAAACAAAGGTAAAATAAAGTTCTATGAATCTAGTTGAAATAATCAATGAGCTGAACTTCAATGTACTTTTCCCGTTGTTCATAGGATTCAAGTTTCTCCTTGAAACCTATTTAAAACAGAGAAACATCCAATCTATGGAAGACAATAAAGATGCTATACCTGAGCGTTTTGTAGGTGTTGTGACAGAAGAGGAATACAAAAAATCAATTAATTACAATACAGAGAGAATTCGATTTTCAATGCTTACAGCTCTTATTTCGGTTGGAGTTTTGTTACTATTCACTACCGGCGGGTTACTTAATTCTCTAACAAAAGTAGTCCAAGGAGTTACTCAATCAAATGTTGTAGGGATTATTTTACTTGGGTTATTTATAGTTTTAATTGATGAAATAATAGGAATTCCATTAGCTATATACTCGACCTTCTATCTTGAAGAAAAGTATGGCTTTAACAAAACAACAACAAAAACATTTATTCAAGACTTAATAAAAAGTCTTTTGATCTCTATTATTTTTTCTTCAACCCTATATGCTGTTGTAATTTCAATAATTGAACGACTTGGAGATAACTGGTGGATATATGCTTTCGTAGCAGTTTTTTTATTTCAAGCCATAATATTTTATTTATATCCCGTTTTGATTCTTCCACTTTTTAATAAACTAGAGCCAATTACTGATGAGAAATTTAAAGAACCTATTGAGAAACTTCTCAACAAAATTAACTTTAAAGCAAAAGGACTTTTTGTAATGGATGGAAGCTTAAGAAGCTCGCATGGAAATGCATTTTTTACAGGATTTGGAAATAACAAGAGAATAGTTTTTTATGACACATTATTAGAAACCATTACTCCAAAAGAAATGGAGTCAATACTTGGACATGAATTAGGCCATTATAAATTAGGGCACATTAGAAGAACGCTTATAAGTTCCATCTTCTTTGGTTTTCTTGGTTTTTACATTCTAGGCCAGGTTTTTATGGCTGATCAATTCTTTTATGGTCATGGGTTAGATGAAATAACTCTATATTCTAAATTCTTACTATTCTATCTTGTTATTGGCTCATATACTTTTTTTACTAAACCTTTTACCTCCTATATTTCTAGACAAAGAGAATTTGCTGCTGATGATTTTTCAATTGAGTACACAGAAGTTGAAAGTATGATTTCGGGTCTTCTTAAGTTGAGTAAGGATAACTCTTCAAACCTAACACCGGATAATTTATATAGCTCTTACTATTATTCACACCCACCGATTGCAGAGCGTGTAAAAAGTTTAGAGGGTAAGAAAAAGAATTAAGGAACGCTAAGTACGAATAGTGCTTGTAGGGTCAGACCGACCGTTATTAATAAGAAAATATACTGTGTTTTATCACTTTGATGATGTCCAAAAAGTTTTATAGCTAAATCATGCGCTAGAATTACACTCAACATATGTCCAGCTAAAGTTACGAATACTTGTATACCCCACAAACCAACTGGAGTTAAGAAATAATTGATTGTAATCTCCTCAACCCCAAATAGATTCCAACCAACACCATAAGGGTCATTCAACCTGTAAAGAATTGTCTGGGATTCATACAATAATAAACTTAAATAATGGGTTACGTGATATGCAAAAGCTATTGGAAGCATTGTATGTCCAAATAAAAGTGATACTTTATTTAGATCTTGTTGCTCTCCACTCACCCTCAAGGCAAACCAACATGCAAACCGGTATGAGCTTATGATAATTATGTTGATCGCAAAAAATGCAAACGTTGAAAAACCCATATCTAATGTTGAAGAACCAAATAAGTTGTACCAAAAAGTGGTACCTCTCAATCCATCGTAAGTAACCGTTCCAATCATTAACAGTATGAAATACTCCATTCCTTTAAAATTTGAGAGATTGGCTATGTTTTCAAGCATATTTTTATAAACTGGACGTGAAACACTAAATCGTAGTTTTGCGTATAAGTGATGAAGTAAATGAAGAGGGTCAACTTCAATCGAGGTCTTACTAAGTAAAATTCTTGATCCTGTTGTTATAAGCAGTAGCAAGATAAAGACTGTACCAATGTGAGTAGGATTACCTGGCTTTCTCCATACCAATTCAAACCAGGTCAGCCCTAGGAACAAACCAGAAGCTATCCATACATTAGATGGCTTTTCTTCAGCTGAGGGAAATAGTGATAAAGGATTAAATTTTGCATATATATCACCAAAAACAAGTCCAAGTACGGGAACTCCTATCCATAAAAATACCCAGATAATAAGAGGAGTAATAGATGTCTTAGCTTCCTCATTTCCAATAAAACCTGGAAGGATTAAGAGTGACAAAATAAGTCCCCCGAACACTTTTCCCAAAATAGGCAGTTTTTGTTCAACAATCACTTCTTTTTGAATTAGAACAGATTGTTTCCAAGAGATTTTTAAGAAAACAAATGTTAAAACAATAACCAAAGCTGAAACATTTAAAACCGTTTCAAATGGAATTGGTAAATCTCCAACACTTCCTATTCCATGTTGAAAATTATCTAAAGTTAGTAATAATTTCATTATTCTTTACTACATATTACATGTCGACTAAAATATCATCTACAGGAGTTATTTAAAATGTGTATAGGATGTAATGTAGTTGAACAAACCAGCGTAGAGGTAATGCAAATTGCTGCTCAAACAGACTCTGGAACTTCAATCATCGTACCCGTAATGAATAACTTATTCGAAATGCATACTTTTCAAGTAATTGAATCTTTTCTAATACAAGCTTCGTTAATAGGGTTTTTACTGTAACAATTTAGCTTTTACAATTTTCACACTGATCTGTGCATTTACCAAACATTTCAACCCTGTGATCTGAAATCTTAAATTTAAATTTTTCTTCAATCTTTTTTATTTCTAAATCTAAAAAGTTTTCAAATTCATTACTCAGCTCAACGTCAATAATTTCCCCACAATCACTGCAGAATAGGTGATGATGATGAGCACGGTCTTCTAGAACAAGTTCAATGACTGTCTGATTTTCTGGTGAAGTAAATTCATCTAAAATATCAATCTTCTTTAAATCGTTTAATACCCTATAAAGAGTGGACTTCGCAACCTTATTTTTTAATAAAGCCTGAAGTTCATCAAGGGTAATAGGCCCTTTGTTTTCAAGAAGCGCCTCTAAGACCAAAATTCTAGGATTAGTAATTGAAACATTATGATCTGATAATATCTGTTCTGAATTTTTACCCATGTTTGGAGTATAGCAAATGGACTTATTAAAATAAATGAGAATTATTCTCATTTATGCTTGACAAACTTTTAAATGAGACTTATTCTCATTTATTGTAATTATTTAAATATTAAGGAAAATTAATGAGAACTAGACCTATTTATAAAATTGGTGCAATTGTACTGTCTATAGTTTTAATCGCTTGCGGTACCGGTAGCACAACAGATGAAGCTACATCAGGCAAAATAAACGTTTTAGCTACTACTCCAATGCTCGGTGACTTTGTCAACCAAATAGGTGGTGAAAACATTAATTTAACTATTTTAATGCCACCGGAAGTAGACCCGCATACATATGATCCATCACCTCAAGATGCTACTAAAATTGCAGATGCCGATGTAGTATTTTATATAGGTCTTAAATATGAACCTTCAGCACTAATTAAATTACTAGAAAACACATCAAATAGTGATTCAGTTTTAGTTGAAGTGGGAGAAAGCATCAATCCTATAGAATTTAGTGAAGAAGGTCACGATGACCACGATGACCACAAAGATCATGACGATCATGATGAAGAAGGTCACGATGACCACGATGAAGAAGGTCACGACGATCATGATGATGAAGAAGGACATGATGACCACGATGAAGAAGGTCACGACGATCATGATGATGAAGAAGATCATGACGATCATGATGAAGAAGGTCACGACGATCATGATGAAGAAGGA
>Ga0206677_10000383_pt1 | contig 41180 bp, 37 predicted proteins | sample M130m12015metaG_FD_155475 | JGI IMG/M metagenome (GOLD analysis project Ga0206677, IMG submission 155475) | Ammonia-oxidizing marine archaeal communities from Monterey Bay, California, United States - M1 30m 12015 | ecosystem: Environmental > Aquatic > Marine > Intertidal zone | place: USA...
GTAAGCGCTGGGGTAGAAATTAATTTTGTGGAATTCAACCTTCATACAGGGACCCCAGATTTTTCCCCTTACCTCTTTTTAGGTCTTAGTTATGTGGATTACAATCTTTTTTACTTCAATGGCCCTCCTCCTGCAGAACAGATCGAATATGACGGGGAACAAAAAGTGGCTATCCCCATTGTGGTTGGATTCAAAACAAACCCCAGCCCCCTTGTGGTACTCGGATTTGAAGTCGGTTTACGCTACGCCCTAACGGACAATTTAGACGGTAGTACCCCAATTGAAGAGTTTGATTTTACACGCTACGGAGACTTCTCTAATAATGATTGGTATATTTTTTCTGGCTTGACAATTTCATTTACCTTTGGCGACCTACCATGTTATTGTAAAGAAAAGAGATGAAAGGCTCATTGGACCTAGAAAAACTCCCGAAACACCTGGCCATCATTATGGATGGAAATGGACGTTGGGCGGCTGAAAAAGGAAAAAACAGGCTTTTTGGACACAAAAACGGCATACAGTCCGTTCGTGCCATCGTGGAAGAGTCCGCACGATTGGGGATTCAACACCTGACTTTATATGCTTTTTCTACAGAAAACTGGCAGCGTCCTAAAGAAGAAATTGGAACGCTGATGCGATTACTGGTTCAATCCCTTCGCAGTGAGTTTGAAAAACTGTTAGAAAACAACATCAAACTGCAAGCCATTGGTCAAATTGGGACCCTGCCGCAAAGCGTACAGAATGAATTACTTCACGTAATCAATAAAACAGCCAATAACACAAACATGACCCTGACCCTTGCGTTGAGCTATGGAGCAAGGGAAGAAATCGTGTCTGCAACAAAAAAACTGAGTGAACTCGTTAAAAATAACTTAATTTCGCCCGATGATATTGACGAATCGGCTTTAAATGAACATCTTTACACTCAACAACTACCAGATGTTGACTTACTTATTCGCACAAGCGGGGAACAACGCATTAGCAACTTTTTACTTTGGCAAATCGCCTATGCAGAGTTGTATTTTACAGACGTTTTTTGGCCCGATTTTCGCGAGAAAAGTCTCCATTCAGCCCTTCTAAACTATCAGCAACGCGAACGAAGATTTGGTAAAACCAGCTCACAAATTAATGCATAAGCTCTTTTTCAGAACCTTTTTTGTAACTGCCCTTTTATTCCTCTCAGGAAGCAGTTCCCTATTGGCACAAACCAGCACATTTGAAAAGGGGAAACGCTACATGATTGACAGTATTGAAGTTGTAGGACTCAAAACCTACAACGCCAAAACCGTCATTTCCTACAGCGGTCTTCAAAAAGGCCAGACCATCCAAGTGCCTGGTGAAGACATCAGCAAAGTGATCAACAAGCTATGGAAATTGGAATTCTTTAGTGATATCAACTTTTACGTAACCCGAGTCGATGGGGACAAGATTGACCTGCAACTTGAAATCAAAGAACTTCCTACACTCAGCGATGTAAAGGTTGAAGGGCTTCGGAAAAGCAAAGCCGAAACCATCATCAAAGAAACCGAACTGACAAGCGGAAAAAAACTCTCGGAGAGCTTTTTGACCAATACCAAAAACTACATTGTCAACAAATACAAGAAAAACGGTTATCTCAATACTAAAGTGACTCTAAACACTATTCCAGATGATACGGTGCCAGGTACCAACAACCTGAAAATGGTAGTGAAAGTGGATCGTGGATCCCCTGTCAAGATAAAAGACATTGACTTTGAAGGCAACGAAATTTTTGGAGCTGCTAAGCTGCGTATGAAGTTGAAAAAAACAAAAAAGAGATTTCCCCTTCGCTTCTGGAAAAAATCCAAGTTTATTGCTAAAGAATACGAAGAAGACAAGAAAAATCTAATCGATTTCTACAAAGAAAAAGGCTATCGCGATGCACGAATCATTACTGATTCCATTATCTCTATAGAGGATAAGTCAATGGCTATTCAATTGAAAATCCAAGAAGGAAATCGCTACTACTTTGGGGATATCAGTTATTTAGGGAATTCTGCCTACACCAACGACCAGCTCAACCGTGTGTTGGGAATTGCTCCGGGAGATCCTTACAATGGAGTGCTTTTAAAAGAACGCATTCAGGACGAGAAACCCGATGCAAACGATTTGTCCAATCTCTATCAGAACAATGGGTATTTGTTCTCCAATATTAATGCTGTTGAAGTCAGTGCCGAAAACGACACTATTGATATGGAAATTCGAGTTAACGAAGGGAAGTTGGCCCGCTTTAATAAAATTTCAGTAATCGGAAACGATAAGACCAACGACCACGTTATTTTTCGTGAAGTACGCACCAAACCCGGAGAGCTCTACAGCAAAGACAAAGTGGTTCGAACCGTGCGAGAGCTCGGGCAACTGGGCTTTTTCGATGCGGAACAAATCTCTCCAAACTTTAAAAATGTAGATCCAAACAATGGCACTGTGGACATTGAACTTGGATTGGTCGAATCCGGTGCCAGTCAGATTGAATTGCAAGGAGGTTATGGCGGTGGTGGTTTTATCGGAACCCTTGGACTGTCTTTCAACAACTTCTCCATGCAGAATCTGTGGAACAAAAAAGCTTACAAGCCTCTACCGATGGGAGATGGGCAAAGCCTAGCCCTACGTTTGCAAGCAAGTCAATTTTATAGCACGTACAGCTTCAGTTTTTCAGAGCCGTGGCTGGGAGGAAGACAACCCGTTCAGTTTTCAACCTCATTATCCCACACCAATCAGTATCGCTATGACTATTTTACCCGTCGAGCAGACAAAAGCCAATCGTTTGAAATTTCAGGAATTTCGATTGGGTTAGCACGACGTCTCAAGGTTCCGGATGACTTTTTTACTCTTTCCCAATCCTTGGCCTATCAATATTACAACCTAAACAACTATTACACGGGGCTGTTTACTTTTGGAGATGGAGAGGCTAGCAATCTGACCTATACCATTGCACTATCACGTAATAACACCTATACCAACCCGATATTTCCAACGGGAGGTTCTACTTTTTCCATCAGTGCTAAATTCACTCCTCCCTATTCGTTATTTAACGACATCGACTATGCCGACTTGAAAAACCAAGCCAAATATCAGGATCTTCAAGGAAATGTGCTACAGGACAAAATAGACCAAGAACGTTTTCGTTGGTTGGAATACTACAAATTGAAATTTAACGGAACCTGGTACACCCAGTTGATCGGGAAACTAGTACTTAAAACCCAAACAGACTTTGGATTTATTGGCGCCTACAACCAAGACCGTGGCTTCATTCCTTTTGAGCGATTTTATTTGGGAGGTGATGGAATGGCCAATTTTGCCATGGATGGAAGAGAAAATATTGCCCTCCGTGGATATGAAAACCAATCGCTTTCCAGTAGAGACGGTTCCATTATTTACAATAAGTTCTCCCTAGAACTCCGATATCCGGTGACACTCAAGCCCTCTGCTTCGATCTATGCGCTCACTTTCTTAGAATCAGGAAACGGCTATGATAGCTTCCGTGCCTTCAATCCATTTGAGTCCAAACGCTCCGCAGGAGCTGGGGTTCGAATTTTTATGCCAGCATTTGGATTGCTAGGTATTGACTTTGGATATGGCTTCGACAATGTCGATCCAAACTCCAGCTCACCCAATGGCTGGGAAACGCATTTTATTATTGGACAGAACTTCTAAAATATAACGCTCATTTTAACGTTATGTAAGTACTAAACATATTGATTATGCGCCCTTTAATCCCTTTTCTTTTGCTCTGCCTGCTCGCAGTTAACCCAGTCGAGGCGCAACGTGGAGCGCGTGTTGGTTATATTGACATGGATATCATCCTGGAAAATATCTCTGAATACAAAAAAGCCAGCCTCCTCTTGGATCAAAGGATTGAAGAGTGGAAAAAAGAAATTGAATTGAAAAAAATTGAACTAAAACAACTACAGGATCAATTGAATGCTGAGCGTGTGCTCCTCACCCCAGAGCTAATCGCTGACCGCGAATTAGAAATTAAAGATTTTGCAGGAGAGGTCGTGAACTTACAAGAAAAACGGTTTGGGCCCCGAGGCGATCGAATTACACAACGTAACCTTTTATTAAAGCCTATTCAAGACCAAGTACTTACTGTGGTGCGAACCATTGCCCGAGAAAAAAAATACGATTACATTTTTGACAGATCTGCCGATATTGTTATGTTGTATTCTTCAAAAAATTACGATATTAGCGACCTAGTTCTTAAAAGAATCAATGCACAGCAAAAGCTGAAGGCTCGAAAAGAAAAATTAAAAGCCTTAAAAGAAAAAATAGATAATTAACGCCCCCTCATTAACAAATAAATTATGAAACACTTGAAACAACTTTTTACCGTGGCATTACTTATGGTTGCTACCGTATCTATGGCGCAAAGCAAAGTAGCTCACATTGAAGTTCAAAAACTTATCAGTGAAATGCCCGAAGTAATCGCTGCTCAAAAAGAAATTTCAGAATTGGAAAAAACCTATTCAACGGATTTAGAAAACTCTGTTAAAGAATACCAAACCAAGGCGCAGACCTATGCTGCCGACGCAGAAAACCAAACAGAAATCATCAATCAAAAACGTCGTACTGAGTTGGAAGGCATCCAACAATCATTAGAGCAGTTCCGTCAACAAGCTGCACAAGATCTTCAAAAAAAGCAAGTCGAAATGATGCGCCCTTTGTATGAAAAAGCACGTTCAGCCATCGAAAAGGTCGCTACTGCTCAAGGTTTCAACTATGTCTTGGATTCTTCTGCCGGTGGAAGCGTAATCATGGCGAAAGGCACTGATATAATGACTGAGGTTAAAAAGGAATTAGGATTCTAAGAATCCCATTTACTTCTAATAAAAAACTGCTTTTAAGGAGGCAGTTTTTTTTTGCCCTCATTCTTGGGTAAACCAAGAGGAATAGTTGATGTAATTGCGTGCAATACGTTCTATTTCGCATTCCATTAGCTCTTTTGACGTAGGTTTTAAGAATTTGGCTGGAACGCCTGCATAAACACTTCCTGGAGGTACCTGCGTATTTTTTGGTAACACACTTCCGGCGGCAATCACACTGCCCTTACCTATCACACAATGATCCATAATGATACTTCCCATCCCAATGAGGACTTTATCTTCTATGGTACATCCATGCACCAACGCATTATGACCAATGGAGACGTCATTCCCTATGGTAGTGGCAGCGGTTTCAAAAGTGCCATGAATAACCACCCCATCTTGAATATTGACGCGATCTCCAATTTGAATGCAATTGACATCCCCCCGAACCACCGCTTGAAACCACACAGAGCATTGAGACCCAATACGAACCTCACCAATCAAAGTGGCGTTTTCAGCAATAAAACATTCCGAACCGTATTCAGGAGTAAATCCACGAACTGTTTTTAAAAGCATCCTATTTTTTTCTAAAACTAGGGTTTTTTAAGGACAGTTGCTAGTGGGCTAATCCTCCTAACTTTTGTAATTTTGAAAAAAAAAGAAAAATGAGTCGCTACACTGTTCAAGGAAGATGTAAAAAAGGAAATGCGATTGCCCAGTTCTCCGTGCAACCTCCACTCCCTTTAGAAAAAGCATTTCATTTCAATACCATTGACGAAGCCAAAGAAGCACCCCTAGCCCAACAGCTCTTTTATTTGCCTTTTGTGAAATCAGTGGCTCTGGAAAATGTAGAAATTAAAATTGAACGTTTCAATATTTTGGAATGGGAAGAGGTGCTCACTGAAGTCTCTGAGCAACTACGGAATTACCTCAACGATGGCGGAGAGATTGTTACCGACCAATTGGCTGCTAAACAAGTTCCCGTAACCGTATATGCTGAACAAACCCCCAATCCTGCAGTGATGAAGTTTGTAGCCAACAAGATGTTGGTAGAGGAGCTGCAAGAATTCAAAAGTATTGATGACACCAATGATGCCCCTTTGGCGCAAGCGCTTTTTCATTTTCCTTTTGTCAAAGAAATTTTTATAGACACCAACTATATCTCCATTACCAAATACGAAGTCGCCGAATGGGAAGCCATTACGATGGAGTTACGGGAGTTTATCCGTACTCACTTGGCCGATGGAAAAAAGGTGGTGACAGCACCCAAAAAGGAAACACAATCCGTCCAGGAAACACCGAGTATTGACCGAACGCCCGCTGAACAAAAAATTGTCAATATCCTCGAAGAGTATATAAAACCTGCTGTAGCCTCCGATGGTGGTAACATTGCATTTTCCCAATACGATGAAGATAGTAAAGTGGTAGAAGTAGTACTTCAGGGCGCCTGTAGTGGCTGTCCTTCCTCTACCTTTACGCTCAAAAATGGTATCGAAAATATGCTAAAAGAAATGATGCCTGGTCAGGTCAATAGCGTTAGTGCCATTAACGGATAAGGTGGCTAGTTCCAACATCTTAGGAAAAGAAAGCAGCCCCTACCTAAAACAACACGCCAATAACCCAGTCCATTGGCAAACCTGGGAAAAGACAGATTTTGTAAAACTTCAAAAAGAAAACAAGCTCTTGCTGATTAGCATTGGCTATGCTACCTGTCATTGGTGTCATGTGATGGAACACGAATGTTTTGAATCGGAAGTCGTAGCCGAACAAATGAATGCCGACTTTCATTGCATTAAAATCGATAGAGAAGAACGCACCGACCTGGATCATATCTATATGCAGGCCCTTCAATTACTTTCCGGTCAAGGCGGCTGGCCTTTGAATATTGTTGCCCTGCCCGATGGTCGACCGATCTGGGGATGCACCTACCTCCCCAAAGAAAAATGGCAGGCATCCCTTCAAAAAATTAAAAACTTACAAGATGAAAAACCAGCCTATTTACTAGAATACGCCCAACAATTTGAACAAGGGTTATTGGAAAATCAAAAACTGGAGATCACATCCGAGTCAAAAAAAGATGCTTCTTCTTTTGAAACTTTTTTACCCGAACTTCTTAAAGGGCGTGATACGCTTTGGGGGGGCTATCGAGCACCAAAATTTCCAATGCCCGTCCAATTACAGTGTTTTCAAATGGCGGCCTTCTTCGGGATTAGCGAAGCGGCGCAGGAACATTTTGAAATCACGCTTAGTAAAATTGCCTTAGGTGGAATCCATGATCCTATTGAAGGTGGCTTTTCGCGCTATTCGGTTGATGCACACTGGCATATTCCTCATTTTGAAAAAATGGGTTATGACAATGGGCAATTGTTGTCCGTCTTTAGTGAAGCCTATTTGGAAAAACCCATCCCCTTGTATAAAGATCGGATATACAGTATTTACAGTTTTTTAAAAACCCGCTTACAGCAGGAGCCTGGCGGTTTTTCCTGTGCTCTTGATGCCGATAGTCTTAATTCCGAGGGGAAACCTGAAGAAGGTGCCTATTATGTTTGGCAAAAGGAAGAGCTTAAAGCGCTTCTCGGGGCAGATTATGATCTTTTTCAAGACGTTTACAACCACAACGACATCGCGCATTGGGAAAAAGAAAATTATGTTCTTTTTCAAACTGAAAGCCTGACTTCTTATGCTGCAAAGAACGGGCAATCCGCTACAAGCCTCCAAAAGCAACTGGAAAAGTGCCGTCAACTATTAGAAAAAGCCCGCCAAAAACGTCCACAACCCCTTACTGACACAAAGGTTCTTAGCGGTTGGAATAGTCTTATAGCCACGGGCTTATGCAAAGCCTATCAAGCGACTCAAGACCCTGCCCTAAAGCAAATGGCCCTCAAGACATTGGCCTTTATAAAAACAGAGATGATCAATCCTGAAGGGCAACTTATCCGAGTTTGGAAGAAAAACAACGAAGGCTTTCTTGAAGACTATGCGTTGTTGATTCAAGCCTTGATTCGAGCTTACCAAACCTTTTTTGACAGTGAATGGCTTAGCCTTGCCCAAACACTTATGGACTATTCTCTTCAAGCTTTTTACGATCCAGAAATTGACTTTTTTTATTTCAAAAATAAAAAGCACAACGACAGCCTATTCAACCCCATTGAGATTGAGGACAATGTCATTTCCTCTTCCAATGCAGTGATGACTGAAAATCAGTGGTGGCTGGGGCGTTATTTTTCCAATGGTTCGTGGACGCAAGCGGCTAAGAATCGAGTCCAACGCATGCAATCCAAAATAGAATCTTACCCGAGAGGGTATGCCTTATGGATACAATTAGGCCTCTTGCAAGAACAAACCGAGGTGGAGCTTGTGATTGCCGGACCCGAAGCATCCCAACATATTGCCCAATTTGCCTTTGCTTACCAACCTCACTTATGTTTGCTCATCAGTGAAAAAACTGAAGACGAAAAGGTATTTCCCTTGCTAGAAAACCGAATGAATTCCCAATCAACACGCTTCTACGTTTGCAAAAATCAAAGTTGCTTACTCCCAACCGATTCCGAAGATCAAGCACGAGAGCAACTTAGAACAGCTCTTAGTTTTTAGGTGGAGTGGTATAGAATTCCTTAAGATAAAACGGTTCGAAATAAGCCAAATCCTCGAAAGCCTTGGCTTCAAACTTCTGCGTACCAAGCCGCACCATTTGTTGTACCGAAGGCTGTAAAATCTCCGCCTCAAAAACGGCATTGGGGTGATTTAGAATTTTTTGAAATTTTTCTTGCCCGTCACCCACAAAAAGACATTTGTTTTTATCCAGATAGGGCGAAAAGGAATTGGACTCTAATACTTCTGCCCAAGGGGACTCAATTTGTTTCCCCCTAGTGTCAAAAACCGCCGTAAACACTTCCATTCTTCGCGCATCAATTAAAGGAATGATAAAAGCTGAAGTTTGGGAGCAGACTGCCTCAGCCAATGTTTCTAGGCTCCCTACGCCCACCAACGGAATTTGAAGTGCAAAACAGAGTCCCTTGGCTGCGGCCACCCCAATCCGAAGTCCCGTATAGGAACCTGGCCCTTTTCCTACCACTACGCCGGACAAATCAGTCATCGATAGTGCTGCTTTTTCGAGGACACCATTGATAAAAGGGTGTAGTTTTTCGGCATGGCTAAAAGATGCCTCGCTCAATTCTTCCAAAGCAAGAAGTTTTCCGTTTCGACTTATCCCTACCGAACAGTTTTTACTTGAGGTTTCTAAATACAACAGATTAGACACCCTGCAAAAGTAAAAAACCCATGCGGGTAGGCATGGGTTTCTTTAGTTCTTTTTGAAGAAACTAGTTTATTTCTAAGGGTAAGCCAAAGTAAAACTCAACGACCTTAAGTTTAAAAACATAATCAAATTTAGCACGAATGGCTTCGGATACAGCAGCTTCATAGCGTTGCTTGGCCTGCACATAATCAAAAGAATTCATGGCTCCGGCTTGGAACCGCTCCAAAGCGTCATCCGCCGCACGTCGTGTTGCATTTTCTGTTTTCAATGCCGCCTCATAAAGTTTATAGGAACCTTTGGAATCATTAAACGCTTGATTCACGGAGGTTTCTAAATCCAACTGCTGTTGGCTAAACAAGTTTTTGGAACGTTGTAGATTGACCTTTGAGCGTTTCACGGCATTGCTTAAGGACTTACCGTTAAAAACTGGAATGGAGAGCTGGAGGCCAAAGTTATGCCCGTCATAAAGAGAAAATTGATCAGCAAAGGAAAGTGGTGCTGCCAACATACTATCTTCAACTTCACGAACGACCAATGCACCCGAGTCAGCGACGTAACCCAAAGGAATGGAACTGAAAGTGCCAGTACCCACGAGTCGATCGTTATAGGTGATTCGAGTACTGTAGGAGTAAAAACCCGAAAGTCTAGGATACAAAGCCCCTTTGGCAATATCTAAGTCTTTTTGGGCGATTCCGATATTGGTTTCTGCCAATTTCACATCGTTTCGAAAAGTCAATGCTTGTTCAAAAATCTCTTTGGGTTGTTTTTCTAAGATCCTAGGAAACGGAACAGAGAAATCTTCCAGATCAATTTCAAAATTCTCATAGTCTGTGATCAGCAGCAACTGAGCCAGATTGATTTTTCCCAATCGAAAATTGTTCTCTGCAACCACGAGACTTTGCTCCTGAGTGGCCAAATTGGCTTCCAATTCATACAAATCACGAGCCGTTAATACCCCGGCTTCAACCAACTCCTTGGTTCGCTTTAATTCCAGCTGTGTTGTCTCAATTTGTTTTTGTTGAACTGTTAGAATTTCTTTGTTGAGCACTACTTGTAAGTATGCATTCGCTACAAACAAACTCACATCATCAGCCATGTCTGCCAAGCGGTATTGCTGCGCTAACAAATTTAATTGCGCACGACGGTATTGGTTGATGTTTTGAAGCCCTTTAAAAATATCTACTCCTACATTCCCTTGAAAAGAAGAAAATTCAGTAGTTACATTTTCCAAAAGACCTGTGGTGATATTTTGGTTCAAACCGTTGTTCCAAAAGTGGGAAGCCGTAAGGTTCACGGTTGGAAGGAAATTCCCAAAAGCATTGAGTTTATCAATCCCTGCGTTTTGAACATCCAGCTCTGACTGCTTAATACTTATGTTTTTTTCCAAGGCCATATTTACACAATCCTCCAAAGAAAGTGGCTCAGATTGTGCATGTAGTATGAAAACTCCCATCAATAAAAGGCCGGTGAATAGTTGTCTCATTCGAGTCATGGTCAAATTGTCTTAGTAGGGTTAGTTATCTTCGTCTTCCTCGCCTAGTTTATTGGGCTCTGTTTTGTTCCACACCTTGATTTCATCTTCCATAGTGATGCCCGATAAAATTTCCACATTGATTCCATCAGAGATTCCTGTTTCAATGTCTTTTCGCTCAAAGCTTTGTTCGTCTGTTTTGATTTCTACATAAGACACATCTGTTTTACGGTCAAACTGAATCACTGATTCAGGGAGAACCATAATGCTATCTTTTCGCTCCAACACGATAGAGGCGTTAGCACTGTATCCAGCACGAACAAAAACAGAATCGTCCAAATAGACATCTCCCTCAATAGTAAACTTTACCGCGCCTTGGTCTTCTTTTCCCTTAGGAGAAATAAACTTGAGTTTGGCTTCAAAATCTCTTCCCTGAATGGCTCCTAGGTTTACTTGCAAAGGCATATTCATAAAGAGCTTTCCTACCTCAGCCTCGTCCACTTCCCCTTCAAAAATCATTTTATTCAAATCGGCTACTGAAGCAATGGTCGTTCCGTTGTTGAATGTATTGCTTTCCGTAACCTGATCACCTTCCTTCACAGGAATTTCCAAAACGGTTCCGGCAATGGTTGCTCGAATATTGGTATTGGCTGTTCGGGCAACGCCTACAGACCCTTCTTTGATAATTTGAAGGTTGGACTGTGCTACTCGGAGTTCTTGCTGGGCTTGTTTGAAGTTAAGCTCAGAAGCCTCAAAATCTCTTCGAGAAATAATCTCTTTAGTGAAAAGTTTTTGATTGCGATCAAAATCCATCTTGGCATTGGCCAAAACAATCTTTGCATTGTTCACGCGCCCTTGGGCACTGTTTAAACTGGATTCATCTGGCACAATCTGAACTTTTGCCAGTAAATCGCCAGCCTTGACCTCATCACCCTCTTCCACAAAAAGCTGGTCTAAAATACCCGATACTTGAGGTTTAATTTCTACTTCATCCTCGGGAATTACTTTCCCGGTTACGACCGTTTTACGCTCAATGGAGGAAATAAACGGACTTTCGGTTTCGTAGGTTTTGATAGACTTACTGTTGGTCTTGATAAAATACGCAGCAGCAAAAAGAATGCCGAGTACAAAAACGGAAATGACAAGATATCTTACAATTTTCATGTTGAAGGGAGGGTGTTAATTAATTTATTCTTCTCTAAGGGCATCTATTGGTTTAATACTTACGGCTCGTTGGGCCGGAATCAATCCAATCAAAACCCCCATACTGATCATGGTAAACAAGGCTCCAATAATATAAGAAGGGGGTACTGTTGGATTAGTAAATGGAAAATCTTCTAAGTTGACTGTAGCGGCATTGATCCCTGCCAAGACAAGGGCCCCTAAAATAATACCAACAATTCCAGCCAAAAGGGTTAGAAAAACAGACTCCAATAAAATCTGTTTTCGGACTTCGGAGGGCGTTGCGCCAATAGCGCGTCGAACACCTAATTCTTTGGTACGCTCTTTAACCGAGATCAATAGAATATTACCAATTCCAATCACACCGGCAATGATGGTTGCAATCCCTACGATAAGGGACATCAATGTTAGACCATCTTTAAAACCAATAATTCGAGTCCATATCTCACCGAGATTGAAGGAACCAAAAGCGCGTTCATCATCAGGATGGACCCGATGAATGCGTCGCAGAACCTGCTTTACTTCTTTCTCTACTGCAACGACGTTGGCATCATCATAGGCTGCAATAGTAAACCAATCTACATCCTGACCCGTATTGTACAAACGTCTAAAAGTAGAGAGGGGAATGTAAATATCACTATCGGAAGCAAAGCCGCCTTCGTCACTAGTTTTATGAATGCCTACAATTTGAAAGTAAATCCCGCTAATATTGATATACGACCCGATGGGTTCTTCCTCTTTTTCAAATAATTCTGACTGTGTTCTTTCTCCGATAATACAGATCTTACGTTCGTACTTATAATCGTCTGGATTGATGTAACGGCCCCCGTCAAATATTTTTAAAGGAAAGATATTTACATATTCTGGGGTGTCTCCATAGACTGTATAATTCCCCGTTTTGGAACCTCGTACCACCAAAGGCGGTTCTCCTCCATCAAACAAACCGCGAGTGTTTCTAGGGGCAATAAACTGAACGGAAGGAACACGTTTTTTGATATACTCAGCGTCTTGTAGCTTAAGTTGTGGAGAGCGACCGGATTTAAACCCATCGTAGGGTAAGCTGGTTCTTTGTGCCCAGAGAAACATGGAGTTGATCGCAACATTCTCAAAGGCTCTATCGAAGCCATTGTCCATTCCTTTGGCAGAGCCCGAAAGAGTGATATAAATAAAAATTCCCCAAAGCACCCCTATTACCGTAATAATGGTCCGTGTTTTGTTTTTGGAAATGGATCCAAAAATCTCCTGCCAGGTATCACGATCAAAAATAATGCTACGTCTACTCATCGCGAAGGGCTATTATGGGTTTGATCCCTGCAGCGCGCTTTGCGGGAATATAGCCTGCAATGGCTCCAAAAAGGACCAAAATAAAGGTGGCCCACAGCGCAGTGGAATTGTCCACATAGGGGTTTTTAATAAAAAAATCTTCGAGTTTCAAGCCAATATTTTTCAGCAGCAAGATTCCCAGTAGCATTCCAATATAACCCGAAATCAATGTGATGAATATCGATTCTTGCAAAATCAATTGAATTACCGAGCGGGGGGTAGCTCCCAAAGCCTTTCGAATTCCCAGTTCCTTAGTGCGCTCTTTGACTACAAATACCATGATATTTGAAATCCCTATAATTCCTGCTATGAGCGTTCCTAAGCCTACAAAAGTAACAATCCACTGAAGGACATTTGCGAATTGTTGATTGCGTTTAAAATTGTCTGCGGAGTTGTTTACAAAAATACCACTGCTGTCTGTGGGATCAATTGATTTCTTTTGTTTGAGGAACAACCGTAGTTTTTTTTCAAAAGCGAGAGAGCCTGCATGACCAATACGCGGTGGGAAGGTCACCACAATCTGATCGACTTTATCATTGTCTTTTTCGATGCGTTGTCGCGTGGTGAAGGGCATGTAGATCATACGTTCTTCACGATCTCCACCACTGTCTTGGAAGACACCCACCACACGAAACATCACGTTTCCTATATCTAAATACTTCCCAATCGCGTTTTCATTTTTAAAAAGATCTTCGTCTACAAGTCGCCCGATGACAATTACTTTAGTTCGTTCCATCAGATCTCTTTGATTGATAAATCGTCCTTCCATCAAAATGGTTTTTTCCACTTTTTGATGCCCTGGTGCCACAGCACGGGTGGTGTAATTGTCGGATTCATTTTTATACTTTACAATCGCACTTCGGCTGATTCGAGGGGTAATATCTTCTAGATAAAAGGGGAAATTGGCTTTGATATCGGCCAAATCGGTATTGTCAAATTCAATACGGCGGTCTTTTTTGAACCCTTTATAGGCCTTGGTTGTTTTCCCTGGGTAGATGAATAGAGCATTGGTAGAATCGTCCATAAAAAACTCTTCAAAAGTATTTTTTAAACCATTCCCTAATCCAAAGAGCATGATGAAAATAAAAATTCCTAAGGCAACGGTAAAACCCGACAAAAAAGTACGGAGTTTGTTTTTCCGTATCGTTTCAAAAATCTCTTGCCAACGATCTCTACTAAACATGGGCGGAAGCTAAGTCTTGTTCCACTTTCTTATCTTCTACGATCACTCCATCTTTAAGGGTTACGATACGCTTGCACATTTTCGCAATGTCAAGTTCGTGGGTTACTACTAGAATGGTCTTTCCTTCCTCATTGATTTTTTGAATCAAGTCCATAACCTCATAAGAGGTTTTAGTATCCAACGCTCCTGTAGGTTCATCTGCCAGTAGCACTTTTGGCTGAGAGGCCAACGCCCGCGCAATAGCAACGCGCTGTTTTTGACCACCAGAGAGTTCACTTGGCAAGTGGCTCGCCCAATCTTTTAAGCCTACTTTTTCGAGATAATCAAGTGATTTTTGTTGTCGCTCTTTGCGTTTCAACCCCTGATAATAAAGGGGTAATGCAACATTTTCTAGAGCTGATTTATAGTTGATCAAATTAAACGACTGGAAAACAAAACCTAGAAACTTATTCCGATACTGAGCCGCCTTGGTTTCGTCCAAATCTTTGATGGGAACCAGATCCAATTCATAAATACCCGAATCGGCAACATCTAACATTCCAACAATATTGAGCAACGTAGATTTACCGGAACCCGAAGACCCCATAATGGCAACCAATTCTCCTTCTTCAACCTCAAAATCAATCCCTTTCAAAACATGCAGGGAGGAACTCCCCATCTTATAGGACTTGTGTAGGTTGTTGATTTTTATCATGGTGTTCTCTGAAAAAGTTAAACAAAAATAACACTTTACAACATAAAAGAGGGGGAGTGTATGGTAATTGTTACAGTTTCAAAACTTAATCTTTCATCATTTTTACCACGCGCCAACCTACGATAGCAACCAACACATAGGGAATGGCCATCAAGTAAACGATCCCATCATTGATCCCTTTAGCTGTGTTTTGCCCTTCTTCGGATTCCAAAACGGCTCGGCACATAGAACACTGAGCTGTTGCTAGTTCCGGAGATAGCAGACCAAAAACCAAAAGGATAAGGAAGATCTTCTTATACATAATAGGGCGCAATCATTAAGTACACTACAACTCCGGTAATGGCAATATATAGCCAGATAGGGAAAGTGATTCGGGCAATTTTTTTATGAGCCCCAAAGTGCTTGGAGATCGCTCGCACATAGGTAATCAATACCATGGGAATGATGCCGATGGAAAGAAGAATATGAGTGATCAAAATAAAAAAGTATACATAACGAATGAACCCTTCTCCTCCATAGGGCGTAGAGTCCGAGGTCATATGATAGGCCACATACATTACCAAAAATATTAGGGAGAGGAAAATGGATACTTTCATTAAGGTCTCGTGCAAAGCAATTCGCTTGTTTTTTATAGCCCACAATGCCGTGATCAGCAATAGGGCTGTAATGCCGTTAATCGTTGCATAAATCGGAGGTAACATTCGCAGTGGCTCCACATTGGGGATTCGCACGCCAAAAAGGATGGCAACCACCAAGGGAATAGCAATGGAAACTATTGTAATGAGGGGTTTGTACTTTAATTTTTCGTCAACAACCATAGTTTATTCTTTTAGCAATTTTTCTACATCTTCCAACAACATTTCGGTTCCCGATAATCCCATAGGACTTTCTTCTTCAATTCCTAGGTAATAGACAATAGGGTTGCCAAAATCATCAATCCGAGAACGCAGAAAACCTTTCTTGTCGATTAAGGCAAAATATCCTTGGTGCTCAAAACCTCCTGCCACTTCGGGATTGATACTAGCAAATATATTAAATCCTGTATTGGCTAAATCAAAGATTTTTGGCTTTTCACCCGTGAGGAATTGCCAGTTAGGTGACTGAACCTCATATAATGAAGCGTAATTTTTCAGTACGGTGGGGGTATCGTGGTCAGGGTCGATACTAAACGATGCGATCCCAAAATCATCACGTGATCCAAAAGCTGCATCCAAGCGTTTCATGTTTTTGTTCATCACTGGGCAAATGCTGGGACAGCGAGTGAAAAAAAACTCTACAACATAGACTTTACCCAAAAAATCTTCATTGCTGATGTATAGACTGTCTTGATTACGCATTAAAAAGTCTGGAACTTTACGCGCTTCCTTATTCAATATAATATAAGAAAGAGGCTCCGCTGCACTGGTACGATTACTTTCTCGAATTTCCCCATCTTGAATTCTGTTTAGAAGGGTGGGAAAGGTAATGGCTGCAAAAATGACAATCACCACTACCAAACCTAGGGAATGATAGCGTTTCATTCTTTTTTGGGTTTATTATATTTTTTGAGTGCTCTGCGGTACTCGGCAAGAATCACTTTGACATCATCCAGCATTTTGTTATTGATCTCGGCAACAGACTCGGCATTGAAACCGTACAAAACGGCCTTGCCTTCGTCGTCGTCACGGCCGCGAAGCTTACGCTCCTTATCAACTATAAAGACCTCCGGACGACTTAGTTGGGCATCTAATAGCAAGGGGGTTTTGAGACTTTGGAAAAACTGCTGAATACCAAGCGAATCGGCATAGATGAAATTCCATTTGACAAGATCCGTTCCAACCCCTTCGGTCAATTCTTTTTGAAGTAGAGACACCGCTTCTTGTTGTCCCTCTTCAAGTACCATAACAAACTGAAAATCATTGAACTCATAAAACCGCTTGTATATCTTTTGGTTTAGATTGAGTGCATCGCCTCTTTTGCGGTCTAGCGCACGACCCCAAAATCCAAGAATCGTGATGCGGTCTTCTAGTTGAATACGATCTCCTCGATCGGTGGTCCAACTCTCAATTTCATCGACGGATTCGGATAAAATGGGAAGTGTAGAAAAGTTGTTTTTCCCAGAAGCAAAGAATAAATAAATCAGTACTGGGAATACAAAGAGGATTCCTAAAACGAGAAATTTTTGAGCTTCTTTATTCATAGCCATTTAATAAAAAAGGCGGTTTAAAACCGCCCTTATTTTAAAAGTTCCAGCTTACAAAGCCGTCTCGCATCACGTCAAAAATGTAATCCGCTTCTACCAATAAAATAAATATCAGATACGGAATCAAAATGACCAAGGGTAATACGATGGCGCTTTTAAGGTTGGATTTTTCATCGCGGATGTGCATGAAGTCCCAAGCGATGTAGTATGCTTTTACGATGGTTAGGATGATGAAAATCCAATTGAGGAGTTTCATTCGGAGAAACATCGTGTTTAAAGGAGCGGGTTTTACGATTCCCAGAACAACTTCTATCGTAGTAACGATAGAAAGGAAAATCAAAACGCCCCAAATCTTCTGTTGGTTAGACTTGAACTTTAAAAGTCCTCTAAATATTGCTAGTTTGTGTGCTTCTTGTGCCATTCAATTCGATTTTAAAGTTTAGACCAGATAGAAAAAGGTAAATACAAATACCCAAACCAAGTCTACAAAGTGCCAGTACAATCCTACTTTTTCCACCATTTCATAGTGCCCTCTTTTTTCATAGGTTCCCATAATCACATTGAGGAAAATAATAATGTTGATGATGACTCCTGAGAAAACGTGGAATCCGTGGAATCCAGTGATAAAGAAGAAGAAATCGGCAAAAAGTCGGTTTCCGTATTCGTTATGAATCAAATTAGCGCCTTCCACCACGCCAACAGCTTGACTCATTTTATCCAGAGAAGCCTCACGACTTAGAACTGTTTTTTGTCCTTCTGCATTGAGTTTTTGGATGCGAACCAATAAATTTTCATTGGCAGCAAAACCTTGTTGCACTTCTCCTACGGAATAGGTCGAAAGGGTTCCTTCACCAATAAACCATAGTCCTGTGCTGTTTTGATGCGTTGTTCGTGGGGTTTCGATACTGCCTGCGAAAGACTCCAAGGCCACTCGCTTGCCGGTATCGGCATTCACAAACTGAAGAATTTGACCTCCTTTGGTTTCAAGCGCCCCGTATTCTCCTTTGATAAAATTTTTCCATTCCCAGGCTTGTGACCCGACAAATATGGCTCCCCCAATGATGGTGAGAAACATATAAAAAATCACTTTCCCTTTTTGCATATGATGACCAGCATCAACAGCCAGCACCATCGTTACCGAAGAAAAAATGAGGATAAAGGTCATCAAAGCCACGTAGTACATTGGTGCGTCAATCCCATGTAAAAAGGGAAAGTGCGTAAATACTTCGTCGGCAATGGGCCAAGAATCAATGTTTTTGAATCTTGAAAAGCCATAGGCCACCAAGAATCCTGAAAAGGTCAATGCATCGGATACGATGAAAAACCACATCATTAGCTTTCCGTAACTCGCATTTAAGGGTTCGTTGCCTCCCCCCCAAACGTTTGTTTCTGCAGCAGCTACATCCATAAGTCGTTTAAATTAATTGGCACAAAGTTAGCGGTAGAATAAGACAAAACAAAATAAATACAACCACAAAAAGTCGAGAAAATGCCAGAATAGAACCGCCAGCTCCATTCCAAGGCTTTTCTCAGCGGTATACGCCCCTCTATAAAGCCGAATTAAAACAATAAGTAATACCAATATTCCAGCTGTTAAGTGTGTTAGGTGGAGTAGTACTAACACATATAAAAAAGAGGTGGTAATAGTACTTTCAGCACCTGTAAAATAGTATCCTTGATCAATAATGGCCTGAAAACCTTGAAATTGAGTGTAAATAAACAACAAAGCCAACACCAACGTTCCCCATACGCCTAGTTTGGCTTGGCTAAGCATATTGGATTTGATTGCTCGTTCGGCCCAAAAAAAAGTGCCACTGCTCAAGAGAATCAAAAGAGTGCTATAATAAAAAGGCTCTGGCATTTTGAAATCGGTAATCCAATCAGCACGTGTACTGCTGACCACATAGGCACTGGTCAACCCTGCAAAGGTCATGGCCATACTGATCATGCCAAACCATAGCATCATTTTCTTCGTTCTTCTGTTTTGTAATTCAGTCATCATCGGTTACTGCATCAAAAATTTATCAACTATATAGATCACCTGTACTAGGGTGATATAAAGGATACTCACAAGGGTTAACGTACGTGCAGCAGCATTGGTTTTCTGTTGCATTAGGCGCAAGGCAAAAAACAAGAGCCCTAATCCGACAATAAAGGTTACCAAAGCACCAACTGCGGTTAATTGAAGGCTTCCTGTATAATGAGTATAGGGCAACAGCGATATCAAGATCGTCCAAAGGGTGTAAAATACGATTTGAAAAGCCGTTGCTTGATCGGGCTTACCCGTGGGTAACATCCGGAATCCCGCTTTTTGGTAATCCGCGTCTAATTGCCATCCAATGGCCCAAAAATGTGGAAATTGCCAAAAAAACTGTAGCATGAAAAGCATGCCTGGCTCCACGCCAAATTCTCCCGTTGCCGCTACCCATCCCAACATAAACGGAATGGCTCCTGGAAAAGCTCCAACAAAAACAGCCAAAGGTGTTTTTGTTTTTAGCGGTGTGTAGATTGCCACGTAAATCAACAAGGAAAGTCCGCCGAAAAAGGCAGTTTTTGTATTGATTAAAAACAATGAATAAATACCCAATAAACTGAGAAGGCTTGCCGTCCAAAATGCTTGTGTCTTGGTCATACGACCTGCCGGCAAAGGACGGTTGCGAGTGCGGCTCATCAGTGCATCCAAGTCAATCTCAATGATTTGATTGTAAGCATTGGATGCCCCCACCAAACCAAACCCTCCGATCAGAAGCATCAAAAGCAATGACCAATCAAAAGTATCCGCCGCCAATAAATATCCTGCGAAGGAAGAAAAAACAACACTAAACGCCAACCGCATTTTGGTCAGCTGGGCAAAATCAGCCCAATAGTTTGTTCGTGTCAATTCCATTTGGGTTTCGGTTCCAGTCTTCATCTTCTCACTTAGATTGCAAAGATAGGGCACAAAAAAAATCCGAACGCTAGTTTCGGATTTTTTTTAGTTGATTCTTATTGCAACCGGAAAGTAATTGGGTAACTAAATGGAACTCGAACCGGACGTCCTCGTTGCTTGCTAGGAACCATTTTAGGCAATTTTTCGATAATACGACGGGCTTCTTTTTCTAAGTTTTTGTCGGGACCTCGAAGTTGTATATTCGTGATATTCCCTTTTTCATCAATGATAAACTGCATGTAAACACGACCTTGAATCCCCATCTCTTGGGCAATTTCAGGGTAACGAAACTTTCTTAGTACGTGACGATCCATTCGCTCTTGAAAACATTTACGACGTTCACTTTTAGCCAGTTTTTTACAGCCTGGAAAAGTGGGTACTTCTTCAATGATTGCAATAGGAACCTCCTCGGCCACTTCTTCTTCAACTACTTCTACCTCTTAGATGATCTCTTCTTGGTCGGTTTCCGTGGATTCAATAACCGTCTCTTCCACTTCCTCATCATCCTCCACTACTTCGATGACCTGGGTTGCCATGGGCGGTGGCGGTGGGGGTGTCTTAATTTGTTCGGTGATTGGAATTTCATCATCATCTGTATCTTCTACATTGAGTGCTTCGTAGTCAAAGGAATTTTTTTCATAGTTTTTCCGCTCAATAAGTCGCCAAGTGACAAAGAGCACCAAACAAAGGCCTATGAAAAAATAGAGGGAAATGTTGCGACTTAAATCGACTTTAGGGTTCTTATTTAGTTGCATATCGGTAAGATTAAGGACTTTAGAAAGTACAAAAATCTTACACAAAAAAAAATCCCGATCAAAATCGGGATGTTTGTTTGTTTAATTCAAACGAAACGTAATTGGAATACTAAAGGGTACACGTACCGGACGACCGCGTTGTTTTCCGGGCGTCATTCTAGGAAGTTTCCCAATGATACGCGCTGCTTCTTTCTCTAAATTCTTATCGGGTCCTCGCATGCGAACACCTGTAATGTTCCCATCTTTAGCAATCACAAATTGCACATACACACGTCCTTGGATTCCCATTTCTTGGGCAATTTCAGGGTAGCGAAAATTCTTACGTATGTGGCGATTCATTTTTTCTTGAAAGCAAGTTCTCCGTTCTGATTTTTTCACTCGCTCGCAACCTGGAAAGATTGGAACGTCCTCAATCACAGCAAAAGGAACGTCAATATCTTCCTCTACTTCCTCCACTTCAACAATATCAATGATTTCTTCCTCATCGGTTTCGGTAGATTCAATAACCGTCTCCTCCACTTCTTCCTCATCCTCCACTACTTCGATAACTTCGGGAGCTGGTGGCGGTGGCGGTGGTGGTGGTGGTGTTTTTATTTGCTCGGTAATTGGTACGTCTTCATCGTCATCGTCTTCAACGTTCAAAGCTTCATAACCATACATACTTTTTTCGTATGTTTTCCACTCAATGGCTTGCCAGGAAACCAATAGGATAAAGGCGAGTCCCGCGACAAAGTATAAACTGCTATTTTGTGATAAATCTGCTTTCGGATTTTTCTTCGGTTGCATAAATCTAGTGTTGGAAGGCTAAACTAAAAAATATTTGATAAAAATGCGGCTTTACGAGCTTAAATTATTAGCGAGTCCTTTCACTTATGATTCCTCTACAAAGGCTGTGTATTCAGCAGCTGTCATCAGGCCTTCTCTATTGCTGGGGTCATCCAAGTCAATTTGAATCATCCAACCCTCGCCATAAGGGTCTTCATTGACTTTCTCTGGTGTGTCTTCCAGCAATTCATTGAATGCAGCTACGGTCCCTGCCAAAGGCATAAAAAGATCCGATACAGTCTTAACCGCTTCCACCGTTCCAAAGACTTCTTCTTGCGCAACGGCTTCGTCGAGAGTTTCTATCTCAATGTAAACGATATCCCCCAATTCGCCTTGTGCAAAATCGGTAATTCCTACTGTGGCCTTGCCTTCTTCGATTTTAACCCACTCGTGATCTTTGGTGAATAAAAGTCCTTCTGGTACATTCATGGCTTGTTGTTTTCAGACAAATGTAAAAGATTTTCGATGGAAAAGAAATGCTAATTTCCAAAATTGTAGCGCAGTGTAAATCCAGAACGAATACTGGTTTGTGGAAAGGCAGTAGAAACCTCAAATTTGGAGAAATTGTGATCGTAGAAAAACAGAGTTGTCAGGTTACGAGACAGGTTGTAATCGGCCGTAAACTTTATAGATAAAAGGGTTTGTCCTGCCGTGACTTGATTGTTGTTGTACTCCAAATTACGCAAAACAGTAATGTTTCTTCGATAGGACATATCTGCTTTGAGGTTTAAGTCGCCAGAAAGTGTGGTTCTTCTTCCATTGAGATTTGTCCGAATCCGTAAGTCTTTGATGCGATACCCCATTCCAATGACATACTCGTTTCCACTGGACTCGGTCAATAAGCTGTTGTCTAAACTCAATGAAAGTGCTCGATCGCGTTTCAATTCTGCCAGAATTTTAAGCGAATTTTTGAATTCAACATCCAATCGAACCAAAGGATTGAACTGTTCCACCAAATTGATATTACTGTACAAGCGTTCGGGAATCACATTCCCTGCCTCATCACTTTGGAAGGGGTTTTGGGGGTCAAAGTCCAAATTGGTCTGGAAATTGGTCAAAGTATAACTCGCTCTATAGGCATGCGCAATGGAAAAACGATTGAATACGTTTTTGAAAGCTTTTAGACTGCTCAAGCCTGTATATTTCAAACTCCAATTCGGAAGGGGTACGGATTGGATTGGATCCAAGTTTATTTTCTCTGGAGCCGTGTCGGTATAGGCAGATAAGAATGCAGCAACCAAAACATCTTGCTGATCTTTCCCATAGCCTTTAGGGTAACCAAATGATCCCAAATCATCGGTGGGTAAGCCTGATTCCACAGCCAAACGACGGGCAATTTCATAGCGATTGGCTCGAAATACGTCAAAGCTGGCATTGGTTACGCCTCGGGTTCTGTTAAAGGCCGTTTTGATCAGCAAAGTGGACATTCCGAAATTCCCAAATGTATTACTGTTTAGTGGTACATATTCTTGGTTTTCTACTTGGAAATTCTCTCGGATATTTTCCGAATAGGTTCGTTCGGCATTGAAGTCAACAATAAAATCCTTAAATGGATTGAACTGTGCTGTGACTGTCAGTTTGCTGTTATGCACTTGGGTAAATGATTGATTGAAATTTGGAAAACTCGTGAGGTAACCATTTCGGGCGGCTTCATAACGCACATTGTCTTGGCTTCCCATGGTAAACCCAAAAGAGGGATCAACAGTGCCAAAACCACCGACCCCCTGTAGGTAGCCTGGGAGTACTTTTCCGTTATTTTCCGAATAATTAAATTGAATTCGTTTGATCGTACTTAAACCGTCAACCACTCTTTTTAGCAGCGCGTTGTCTTTTTTCTTTTTCTCCTTGTCTTCAGCTCCCTCTTTCCCTTTGGCTTGTTTCTCGGCCAAACGTCGTTGCACAAGGGGAGAGAATTTTGCAGCTCCTTTTTTAAGACCTAAAATACTGTACAAACGATCAAATGAAATGGAGCCTGCCAGTGACTTGGTATTGGCATTTTGAACCGTATGGACAATTCCCAATGCCGTTCCATTTTCACTAACTACATTCGCCAACGCATCGGAGCCGCGCTGCCAATTGAAATTTCCAGAATAGTTATAATTGGCATCGATAAAACTCAAAAAAGGAATGAAGCGCAATGGTAGCTTGTAGTTGAGTACCAAAGCTTGGTTATAAACATTGCTTTCTCCCAGATTCCACAATTCATCCCATACATCTCGCACATAAGGGCTATCCAATTGACGGTCTTGCTCAAAAGGCTGAAAAGGTCGACGGACAATATTGTTGCTGTTCGAGGTAAATGTCATCCGCAAGGAACGTGTAATATTATGATTTAGGGAATACGACCAATCTACCAAGAAGTTTCTTTGTTGCAGCTCCGGGAGCGCTAATTGTTGACTGGCATCTACTCCATCCAAATACACTTCTCGGAACTGCTGGTTGCGATAGCGACGATTGATATTAGAAGTAAAACCAATGGAATTGGGCAGAGGAGAAAAATTGATTTGACGCAACCATTCCCAGTATTTTTTAGACTTCAAAAATTTGATTTTCTGAAAGGGATTGGTTTCAAAAGGCTGGAAACTATGCCCATAGTTTGCCGAGAGCAAAAGATTGACATCACGTAATTTTTCTACTTCAAAATCATGATGGGTTTGTTCGTTATAAGCATAGGAAACATCGAGGTTTTCAGGGCTGTAAAAACGTGTTTTACCACTTCCTGTTTTTTGCTTTCGTAATCCGATGACGCTGATGCTTTTGCGTTTGGTATAGTCTATGGCTTGCTCGCGAATTGATTTTTTGGTGGCAGGATCGTCAGCCGTATCCAATCGCGTTTCCAATTCCAAATCTTGGTAATAGGGGTCAAATTCTGGTGTGATAATCGTTTCTCCAACGCTAAAATTCACTGGTGCTTGAACACCCCATTTTTGAGGTAGTAATTGCCCTACATTTATATTGGACACCATATTGTACTGCAATAGTTCTTCTCTATTGCTGTTATTTGGAGATTGATCCAAGCCCCCAAATCCAATGCTTGAATAACGGCCGGTTGCAGAAAGGGATGCAAAATTAGCCATGTTAGCATCCAAAGACCCTACAGCAGCCCAACCTCCTTTGGAGTCGATTCCCGCAATACGCAATTCATTGAACCATACCTCTCCACAAAGAACATCTCCAACTTGTGACGATGGGTTTTTTACTCCAATCATCAAGGTCTTGATGCTTCCCAGGGAAGGGTTCCCTTTTACTGAGAATTTGTATTTCTTGGCTCCTGGCAAGCTGGAAATGGGTGTCAGTGCATTGATCGGATTCAAGTTTTCATCAAAATAAACCGCCTTTCCTAAAGCTGTCTGTTGGAGGGCTTTGGCCTTGAGTTGAGAAAGTTGTTCAAGCGTCACCTCAATGGAGTTGCTATTCGGCTGCCATACCTCCTCGGGTGAAAGTTGATTGGTGTTATTTTCCTCGTACGCTGTCGGCTTCAGCGGTACTTCAATTTGATAATAATTGTCTTGATAGTCCGTTCCCAACCGGATAAAAGCCACCATTCTCCGATCAAAATCCTGGGCATTGCCTTCCCCTGGAAGCTTGGTTTGTCCTGGAATGGATTCAGCGTGCAGATACATATGGAGCTTTTTGTATTGTCGCATATCCACATCTACCGACTTAAAAATGGCTCGGGCATCTTGTGGCTGTAGATCGCATACACGAAAAGCTAACGACTGTTCGTTTTGTCGCACAATGGTATTATTGGTGTTTACCTGTTCGCGAACAATATCTGGTGGTAAAACGTAATTGATCGGAATCCGATTTTCGTTTTCTAAAATGTTCACGGTACTAATGTCCACTGTTGTGTTGGGGTTGCGGCTCACTTCTGGGTTGATTTGTTGGAGGTAGCGTCTCCAATCCCCGCGAACCAGCTCCAAGGTCCCAAAACGAAATACTACCTGCTGATCAAAGCCATTCAATAGCATTCGCATAAAACGAATGGAACGCAAGTCTTCGATGGAATTGATGGCTTCAAAATATTGTTGGAAAGAAGTTCCTTGGTAATAGGCTTTTTGCACGGGTACTTTAAACTGAATCCATCGGGTGGTGATTTGATCGCCATTGGGCACCTCCACTTTTACGTTCTCTCGAACATCTGTCACAAAAGGATGATTTCCAACTGTCATATCACGTGTGATTGGGACGCGGTACTCAAAATAGCTGTCGATGGTGTTCATGCTCTGATCCCTATTGATGTCTTCGGTGTCGGGCTCCGTATTACTCCCTCGGTCGGTATTGGAGAATTCAATCGGAGAGTTTCCATCTGTTCCGTTGTAGTTTTTGTAACGGTCTAAAATTCCTCCCGAAGCAGACACAAAGTATTCGTAGTTGTCCCCAGCAGGATCTTCCGAAGGGCCGTTGGTATAGATGACCGCTTCTTTAGCATCGGTAAGGCCATCCAAGCCTACATCCTGAAGAGGTCGATCTTCCGCAACCGTATTAAAGGCGTATAATAGAGATTGTGTTGCTGGCACGACCCCCCATTCAGTATTGAACACCAAGGCACTTTCATCTGCTCCTGGCAATCCATTTTCATATTGCTTTCGTCCGTCTTTTAAAATATCCTCAGAAATATTTCCTAGATGGAACGTCAATTCGCCCAAATCGTTATCTTTTCCTTCCAATGCACTAAAAGTGTCTAACAACCAAAACTCGATAAACTCCACATTGGACTGTTCAAAATTTGTGGCAGCGATGGAGCGCGTAATTCCGGCCCAGTTTTGATCAGGAGCCTGTGAAAAGGCCGCTTCAGCACTGTTGTTATAAGGGCCTTTTTCGTTGGGATAATAAGCCAAATCCAAAGTGTTTTGGATGGTGGTTGTTCCTTGAACCAAATCTTGCTGTGGGAATATTTCCTTGATAAAAATACGACGCGTAGTGTTTAGCGATACATCATCGTTGTTAATTCCCGCGGGTCTTCCCGGACGGAAAAATACTGGGTCAAGTGTATACCATGCCAACTTAGCACGGCCTTTACCAGAATCCAGACCTGTGGTTGCTTCCGAGCCTTTGTAATTTTTCGCTGGAACACTTGATAGTTTCCAAGCGGTAAACCCTTTGACATCTATTGTTGTTTGAGCTCCCTCAAAGTCGTCTATATAGACCGTAGCTTCCCCTTGAAGTTGAGTGTTTCTGGGATTTCCGGCTCGCAATGAAGCAATCTCTCCTCGAAAAGACAATCGTGAAGGAGCCTCAGTAGTGCCTCCTGGCAATCTGCTTGCCAAGCGTGTTAAAAATGGTAGTTCCATAGAAAAATTGGTGTTAAACCCAATCATGGTATTGTTTACCGGTTCGGTTCCATAGTTGGCTTTTTGTGTCAAAGGGTTTTCACTCAAATTCAGAAGTGTTGCTCCCAAAACCACATTTTCATTGAGTTCATGTTGGACATTTACTCCTGAAAAACGTTTGTTTTGCTGATTGAAAAATGAATTATTTTCCACAGAAATTTCCACTGGAACATTGGAGGATTTTAATCCTTCATCGATGATAATAACCCGGCCAATATCATAATTAACAGTATAGTCAACACCTTCTTGTAACAAACGACCGCCGGCAGTAACACGAACGGATCCCCTCGGCACATTGAAAGCTCCAATTGGAATCCCCTCTCCACCTTCGGACTTGTAGCGCCCTTTGAGTTCAAATTTATTTTTCTCAGTGGCTTCTAAAGCGGCTGCTTTGGTTTGGGCATACATTTCCCAAAAAACATATTTTTTCTGATTGGCGTTATAACTTTCCGGGGTGTCATAATCCTCTGACCCTTTTTTCGATTCTAACAAATCAAATAAAAATGAACCAAAAGGCTCTACCGTAGGGAAAATGATACGCCCATATTGAGGGTCAATGGTGATCCCTGGAACAAAATCAAAAAAACCATCTCCCTGTGGTAAAGGGTCTTGATAATTATTCAGCCGATCCAATTGGAAAGTGTTTAGCAGGATTTGGTCTTCCAAACTTTCGGGCCATTTCGCTGTGTCGACCGGTGTCATGTAATTGATCGGGGAAGGGTCTGTGTAGAGAATGGAAAGACGAAATTCGTCTTCGGCCAATTGATAGGCTCCTGTATTGTAGATGTTTTTCATCATCAAATCCCAAACCGGTTGTTGCACATTGGTCAGGTTACTCTTCAGCATTTTAACAATGAGATTGTTGTTTTGAACCACCTGTCGTCCTTGTTGGGAATTGTTTAGCACTTCGGTACCGGGAACATCACCATTAGCAAATTCACCCACTTGATACACTTGCCCTGCATAGGTGTATTGGAAAGCAACAGCAAGTACCTCATCGTTACTCAAGCGTTGATTCAGTGAGATATATCCTAGCTGGGGATGGTATTCGAATTCGTTGGGTTGTAATTTTCGGGCACTTTCCAACACCGCATAATCAAAGCCTTCTTGCACTTGAGCACTAAGATTACCAAAACCTGCCTGGGTGGTCGCGATATCACGAATCGATTCGTTTAGCAAGCCCGTATTGGACTCGATACGCTTAGGATCCAGAAGGTTGACTGTATTATCAGGCAGTCCATTCACTGCATTTGCAGTAAAAAAACCATTAATTTTTTCATCCAGAGTTGTATTCTTGGGGTTTGATTCCCCCAAATCTTGCAACGCCACAATATTTCGGATATTCTGAGTCTGTGCACTGCGGTTGGTGATCCATACCTCAATCCGTGTGATCTGTACCGGAGAATTGATATAGGGATACGTACTCAATGCTGCGTCGTAGTGATCACGAAAATACTGAGAAAGAAAATAGTGTCGGTCTTCTTCATAATCTAGCGCAAAGACACTAAAACTACTTAACCGACCGCCGCCTTGCGCTGTGATGTTCTGTGACTGGGAGCGTTGTTCCGAAAAAACCGTGGTAATATTCGTTTTTCCAAACTTTAAATCGGCACGTACTCCAAACAAACTTTGGGCGCCTTGGATCAGGCTGTTGTTGATCGGCATACTGATATTACCAAGGTCGATGTTTTGGATGATCCCGTCCTCCGTTACTTTTCCGTTTAGATAGTCTGTCACTTTGCTGCCCAATTGGGAAGGATCTTGCGCATAGTTCTGGACTTTATTCTGAAATTTTTCAATGGTTTGACGCGTACGCTCGAATTCTGCCTTAGCATTCAACGCTTTGGACTTTAAATCGTTTATAGTGCTTTGCGCTTGATTGTATTTTTCTTTGAGTTGTTCCGCTTTTTCAAGAATACCTCCTTTTTGAGCAACACCAACCACTTCTGTTAATTTGGGTGGATTGAATTGAATTTTCACCAAATTCTGAAAATCAAAAGTAGACTCGGTATCATAATTGGCTGTGATTTGCAGACGCTCCCCAATATTTCCAATCAAACTGAGGCTGATTCGTTGGTCAAAATCAAAACTAAAGTTCCGTCGTAAGGTTGGTGATGCAATTGGATTGTCATTGCGTTGATAACGCGCTCCAAAATCAACACCAATAGATCCTTGGGGTTTGATGTCAATAGTGTTACTTCCGAAAATAGTCTGGAAAAACTTGTTGTTTACGTAGAGTTCGGGTAATAAATTCTTTTGTGAGGCGGCGAGGTTTTCTTTTTTTCCGCTGAGTGTTTCTGTTTTTTCCTTGAAATAGCTTTTTAGAGATTCCTTCAATACCAGTGCGTCGTACTCTTTGGGAGTCAATACCAAGGGAGTCGTAATAGGGTACCCTTCGATCTCTACTGCCAAGTAGTATAAATCCCGTTCGGGATCATAACTATAATTCTGGGAGACAGCACTGGCATCGGGCAGACGAATACGTCCCAGTTTTTCGGTAGCGTTTGAATTATTTTGTGCGAAAGTTAAGTCGTGACAAAAAAGCCCTAGCCAAAGTAGAAGGGCGCAAGTAAATATGGGACTAAGATGAAGCTTCCTCTTTCCGAGTTGCAATGCCTTTACAATTTGTTCAAAGCCGCTTTAATAAGCGTTTCTACCGATGCTTCGGCTTCACTTTGAATGAGGTTATCAATTACTTTCTCGCTAGAGCGTCTTGGATAGCCAAGTACCTCTAATGCTGATAACGCTTCTTCTTTGATTGTATTGCCTGAAATCAACTGAATTTCCTCCATTTCTGGAAGGTTTTTTATCTTGTCTTGTAACTCAATGATAACGCGTTGTGCCGTCTTGAGTCCAATTCCTTTAATCGACTGGATTGTTTTGACATCTTCCGAAAGGATTGCCGTCTGAATTTGTAGTGGTTCAAGAGAGGAAAGCATTGTCCGTGCCGTACTGGCTCCTATTCCAGAAACACCAATCAATAAACGAAATAAAGCCCGCTCGCTGGGCGTGGCAAATCCAAACAGCGTGTGGGCATCTTCACGGATTTGCAAATGGGTAAATAACTTAATTTGCTCTTCTGATCCCAATTGGGCAAACGTATGCAGCGAAATGTGAACTTCATAGCCCAATCCTTGACAATCGATCACCACATGCGTGGGGTATTTTTCAACGAGTTTTCCTTGAATTTGAGTAATCATATATTCGCTGCCTTTTTTTGTTGGGCATCTACAACCGCTACCGCTGTCATATTCACGATTTCCTCAACAGAAGCCCCTAGCTGAAGGGTGTGTACCGGATAAGCCAATCCCATCATAATCGGACCAATAGAAAGGACTCCGTTGAGTTCTTTCATCAGTTTATAGGTGATATTGGCAGCATCCAAGTTGGGGAAAATCAAAGTGTTGACTTTACTGTTTTTGAGTTGGGAAAAAGGGAAACTTCTTTCCATCATATCCGCATTCAAAGCAAAATCAGACTGTAAAGGGCCATCCACAAGAATATCAGGATAGAAACGATGTAAATAAGAAACGGCTTCCGAAACTTTTTTGGCTTCTTCGGTCGCATTAGATCCGAAATTGGAAAAAGACAACATCGCCACCACGGGCGTCAAACCAAACATTCTGGCCGTTTCTGCCGTCATTTGTGCAATTTTAGCCAATTCTTTGGCGGAAGGGTTGATGTTTATGGAAGTGTCGGATAAAAACAATGGTCCTCGATTGGTCAGCATCAAGTTGGTTGCTGCCACGCGCTGAACGCCTTTGGCTTTTCCTAACGTTTCCAAAATCGGCTTGACAACTTGCGGATAATTACGTGAATAGCCCGAAATCATTGCATCCACATCTCCATTTTTTACCATCATCGAGCCAAAATAGTTTCGTTCACGCATCAAACGTTTGGAGTCATAGAGGGTTTTCCCCTTGCGCTTTTGTTCTTCCCAAAAGAGTTCTGCAAAACGTTCTCTTTTGTCGTATTGCTCATCCGACTTAGGATCGATTATTTCTACATCTTCATCAAAGTCAATGGCTTCCATCAGTTTTTTAATGGTTTCTTTACGCCCCAATAAAACAGGAATAGCGATTTTTTCCTCTAAAACAATCTGAGCGGCTTTCAGCACATCCAATTGATCGGCTTCTGTAAAAACGACTCGTTGGGGATCGATTTTGGCACGGTTGTGTAGCATGCGCACCAGTTTTTGGTCGTTACCAAGACGGCTCTGAAGCGTTTCTTTATAGCGATCCCAATCTTCGATAGGTGCTGATGCTACGCCAGAATCCATTGCTGCTTTGGCTACCTCTGGGGGTATTTCTACTAATAAACGTGGATCAAACGGTTTCGGAATAATATAGTCTTTTCCAAAACTCAATCGCGTTTGGTCATAGGCAACATTGACCTGTTCTGGAACAGGCTCCTTGGCTAAACGAGCCAAAGCGCGAACCGCGGCCATTTTCATGGCTTCATTGATCGCTGTGGCTCGAACGTCAAGTGCTCCACGGAAGATAAAAGGAAAGCCCAATACATTGTTCACCTGATTGGGATGATCGGAACGCCCTGTAGCCATGATGATGTCATCACGAACCGAGCAAGCAAGGTCGTAAGTGATTTCCGGATCGGGATTTGCCATGGCAAAAACAATCGGATCGGGACCCATCCCACGGAGCATGTCTTCCGTTACAATGTTACCCAATGACAAACCGATAAAAACATCGGCTCCTTTCATGGCTTCTTCTAGGGTATTTAAATCTCTAGCCGTAGCAAATTCAGCCTTTTCTTTGGTTAGGTTTTCCCGGTCTTTACGAATGACCCCTTTGCTGTCGGTCATCATAATATTTTCTGCACGTGCTCCAAATGCTTGATAAAGTCGTGTGCATGAGATGGCAGCGGCTCCAGCTCCAGATACCACAATGGTGGCATCTTCAATTTTTTTATTGACCAATTCCAAAGCGTTGAGCAGTGCTGCACAAGAGATGATGGCTGTTCCATGCTGATCATCATGCATGATGGGTATGTCGAGCTCTTCCTTGAGCCTGTTTTCAATTTCAAAAGCCTCGGGAGCTTTGATGTCTTCCAAATTGATCCCTCCAAAAGTGGGAGCAATGGATTTTACTGTACGTATAAATTCCTCTGGATCTTTGGCGTCAATTTCAATATCGAAAACATCGATATCAGCAAATATTTTAAATAGGAGTCCCTTTCCTTCCATTACGGGTTTAGACGCATTGGGCCCAATATCTCCAAGGCCTAAAACGGCCGTACCGTTAGAGATAACGGCTACCAGATTTCCTTTGTTGGTATATTTGTACACATTATCAACCTCCTTTTCAATTTCTTGACAAGGAATGGCAACGCCAGGAGAATAAGCCAAGGCTAAATCACGCTGGGTTTGATAACGTTTGGTAGGGACAACGGCAATTTTACCGGGAGTGGGCTTGGCGTGGTACACAAGCGCTTCCCTTCTTTGCTGATTTTCATTCATACGAAAAGGTGTTACTCAAAAGTAGCAAAGAAAATGAGTCCGATGGAACCTTAGTGGAAAAATGTTTGGAATGAAATCTTTAATGTACTGCTAAGGCTTCTTCCGACCCAATTTTGGTTTGGATTTTCTCCACCACATAAGCACCTACTTCTTGACCTTGATTGACCCCTTCTTCGATGGCCATCATATAATGGATTCCCCCATACAAACGAGATATGGCTGCTTCTTCAGACGCATGGATAAAAGACTTATAGGATCGCTGCGGAAGTCCATATTCTAATTCTGTGGTGTCTGTAAAAGCAAAATTTTCTCCAAATAAATCCGTTAAGGCCAGTGCAGCCGCTCTTGAAATAACAGAATGACCGCTGGTGTATTCGGGAAACGGAGGTGTTTGCAAGACGGGTAACCACTCTTCGTCGTAATGCTTGTTAATCAAAGTTTCGGGGCGTACTACAAGCGTATCCCACTTTTCATCCCAACAACTGATAAAGGCATCAAATAAAGCAATACTTACGTTGGTGTAGGCGTTGACGGTATCGAGAAAACTAGACTCTGATTGGCGTGTGGCGATAGCGGTGATTCCAATCCAATGCCCTCCCGGTGTAATTTTTTTGGTGGCAAACATCGCATGACCGCGATGATGTGTTACATAGGGGTTGCAGTCCCAAAATTTTGCTATTTCCAACTGTTCATCTGTAAGACCACGACCAATTTCAAAAACTTGCTGTAGTTGTTTTTGGAAAGGACTGCCTTTTGTTAGATCAAAAGGGATTGGGTCTTTGGGTGCAAATTGGTTCGAAGAATCCAAAACCATGGTTCGTATGTCCTTCCAATGGGGTTCAATCCCATCCATATAATCGGGAGGGGTAGGTTTCCAGAATTGCTCGGGCTCTTGAATGGTATATTTCGGATAGGTTCTTGTCTGACTGTAAAGGTCACCCTTTGACCATTCTAGGATATGATCGGCCACCGCTTCGCCGTAAATACGAGACGCTTTATTGACCTTTTTGGGCACCTTTATTTCCGATAACTTGTTTTGAAAATCCGCTTCAAAAGCATCCATCTTGTTTTCTGAAAAAATCAAAGCTTTTCCGACCTTATTAAATGCATAAAGTGAGGCTAAAGAAAAGTTGACCGCTTCAGATTCTGGCTGGGGTACTGGTTGCAAATCTTTTACTTGACCACTAAGAGATTGATAAGCTTGCGGTGCTTGTTGACGCACCGTTTCATAGGCTGCAATAGATGGGTATAAGTACACTCGTGAAGCTACCGGTGGTGAAAATATATCATATACAACAATGTCTGTCAAATTCTTCATGGCCGCTTGAAACCATTCCGGATGTTGTAGCTTTTCTATGTAAGAATTATCCGCGGGGGCGCAGGATATAAGCCCTCCCATAGCTACTAAAAATAGGACGAGTCTTCCAATAACTTTCCTAAAAGACAATGGGATTGACATGATTTAACGAACTTGGGCTTTTGCGAGGATAAAAGTAACCATTTCTGAAGAGATGGCAAGCTTTACTAGAAGTGTAATTTTTCACCAACAGATTGGTGAAAATATGATCTGTTTTTGAATAGAAAAAGAAAATACAAGTATTAAAAACTAGCTTATCAATTTTCCTTTCTCATCCCACTTAGCAATGTCATTTCGTTTTTCAATATTCAGAAATTTTGATTCCCATTCAGGGTCGTATTCTAAATTATGTTTTAACAAAATTTCTTTAGGAACACCATCCCACACATTTGGCTGATAGTTATATGTATAAATTATAAACCCACTAATAATATGGTCTAGACTGGGAATAAGAAAGTCTTTAAAGTTGTCCTTAATTCTGGATATATTTGTGTCATAATCAAATGTACAGTATATGGCTATAGGTATCTACCTTCAGACTTACAAAGACAAGCTCCAGAGAAGACAGCTCATTATAAGAGTAAGAGTTGTGGGCAAGAATCTAACATAAGTAATTCCGTAGGTAATACTTTTCGAAGAGTTTTACCTCCCCGATGATGATATGCTAAAATCCCAATCACTTAAATTGACTTTCGATTCCAAATCATTTTCAATGTCATCAGCAAATCACTAAAAAAATCAATACCAGTAATTTCCTCCATCATATTCATTAAATGAAAAAATGATGTCACTAAATAACCTAGTACAAACAATAATAATTTTATAATAGCAACATACTCCTTTTTAATCATAATTATTTCTTCAGGAGTTCTTCCATATTTATATTTCCAAAGGCTCTTGACTACTGCATCCTTACTCATCCATTCACAGCTACTAAAAAGAAATCCAGTAGCAAGGGTTCCAGAGGCATAGTATTTCAAGCTATCTCTTCTGTTCATGTTTTAAAAATTTTGTTGCTTAAACTGATCGACTATAAAATCTGATGTTCTCCAAGATAGAGCGAGTATCGTCCATGTAGGGTTTTTTGCTTGGCGTTTCCCAACGAAAGCAGGTTCAAAGTATAAAATAAAGTGGCTTTTACAAAAATTTAGTATTCCTGCAGCATTGCTATAGGAGGTTTAACGCAAAAAACGAAAGGTTTGCTTCAGACGGTCAAATCCGGTTCGTTTAACAGGGCTTTTTTTAAAGATCACATCAAAGGTTTCACGGGTGATTTCTTCCCAATCCTTTGCGCTATAGGTCAATAGTTCTTCTTTGGGTTGAAATGCCGGTTCTTTGTGAACTTGGGAAAAGCGGTTCCATGGGCAAACGGTTTGGCATACATCACAACCAAAAGCCCAGTTGTCCATTTTTCCTTGAAATTCGGAAGGAATTTCGTCTTTTAGTTCAATGGTGAGATAAGAGATGCATTTACTCGCATCTATTTGATAGGGGGTTAAGGCCTCTGTCGGACAAGCATCAATGCAAGCAGTGCAACTCCCACAATGATCGGTGGCGGGGCCGTCGTAGTCAAATTCAAGGTCGCAGATGATCTCTGTAATAAAGAAAAAAGAGCCTGTGGATTTGGCTATCAAATTGGTGTTTTTCCCCACCCAGCCCAAGCCGCTCTTTGCCGCCCATGCTTTTTCCATTACTGGAGCTGAATCCACAAAAACCCGTCCATTGATCGTTCCAATCTCCTCCTCTAGATACTGAAACAGCTGTTTGAGCTTGTCTTTAAGTACAAAGTGATAGTCGATACCATAGGCGTACTTTGCGAATTTGGGAGCTTCGGGGTCTTGCTGTTCCGCTTCGGGAAAATAATTAAATAGTAGCGAGATGACACTTTTGGCGTCAGGCACCAATAGCGTGGGATCCAAACGTTTATCAAAATGGTTCGCCATATAGCCCATTTTTCCATGCCGATCATCTCTGAGCCATTGCTCCAGTCGTGGCGCTTCTGCTTCCAAAAATCCAGCTTTGGAAATCCCGCAACTCAAAAAGCCCAAACGTTGGGCTTCTTCTTTTAATAGTTGCGTATGCCTCGCTTTAGTCATCTGCTGGATTTAGACAAAGAATCAAGTGTTCCGGTTGAAGTGTTATTAAGGCGAGGGGCGTTGGTGGTTCTGAAACAGGGCTTAGGGTGAAATGGAGTGCGAGTTGACGAAGAACCTCCGTCATTTCAAAAAGGGCAAAATGATTGCCTATACACATACGGGGGCCCACACCAAAAGGAATATAGACTGGTGGAGGTGGTTTTAAAAAACGTTCGGGAAGAAATTGCTTTGGGCTGACCCAATAGTCTGGATGATGATGCAATTCATAAATGGATACTGCGATAAAGGCGTCTTTAGGAATCCATTCCGTCCCTATTTGATCTTCGGCTAGAGCTTTTCGGTCAACAATCCAAGCAGGCGGATACCGACGGAGGGTTTCATTTACGACAGCTTGGGCATATGTAAGCTGTCCCAACTGTTCATAGGGAGTCAACGAATCCTCTAATGATTGTATTTCAGCCTTTACTTTTTGGAGATTGTCTGGGTTTTGGCCCAATTCATAGCAAAGAAAGCAAAGGGCGTTGGCTGTGGTTTCATGTCCTGCTACAATTAAAATGATCAACTCATCAATAATGCGCGCGCGCTCCATCTTGCTTCCGTCCTCGTAAGTACTATTAAGCATCAAGTCTAAAAGGTCTTCATGTGATGTTCCGGAAGCGATACGCTCTTCTACAAGGGCATTCATAATTGTCCGAATTCGCAGTACTTTTTTGTCGATCGTAAAATTAACACCTGTGAGATAGCGCCAAAAATTCCATTGGGGCTGACGTATTTTCTTGACAAAATGCTCTTGTACAGAATCAATAATCTGACGAATCTCTTCCAAACGCTGTTGCTCAATTTTCATTTCAAACAAGGCGTGAGTCACTACTTCAAATGCCAGCTGATTCATATACGGTTTGATGTCCGTAGGTGTGTTTTGAGGAATTTGCTGCAACACTTTGGTAATGGTCTGTGGGATGACTCCGTTATATAGTTTTCGGATGCGCTCTTTGTAGAAACCCGGCTGCAACAATCGCCGATCTTTCTTCCACTCATCTCCGTTGAGTGTCAAAAGCCCCTTACCGATATACTGGCCTAAATCTTCGGAGGTGACATCAGACTTGTGATAATTTTTGTGATTTTTTCGTAAAACATGAAGGGCAAATTCAGGATCACGAGTCAAGAAAACTTTAGTTCCATTAAAAAATCGAAACTTTAGTGTTTCCCCGAATTTATTGAACCATTTATGATGAAAGGGAATTGGATTTTTGACCAGTCGAGTACTGTTTCGAAGCAATTGACTCCAATGCAGGGTGGTTTTGAATGGAGGGGCGGCATCCATCAAAAAAGACCGCCTTGATTTCCTTTGACACGCCCCAAGTGGCGGTAGGCCAACTCGGTGACTTCTCGTCCTCTCGGAGTCCGAACGATAAACCCTTGTTGAATTAAAAAAGGTTCATAGACTTCCTCTATGGTTTCTCCATTTTCTGCCACTGCTGTGGCTAGGGTTGTAATCCCAACAGGGCCTCCTTTGAACTTGTCGATCAGCGTGGTTAAAATCTTATTGTCCATCTCATCCAATCCATGTTTATCTACTTGCAGTGCTTTAAGACCGTATTTTGTGATGGCTATGTCAATCTTACCATTTCCTTTGATTTGGGCAAAATCACGAATACGACGCAAAAGTGCATTGGCGATCCGTGGCGTCCCGCGGCTACGTCCGGCAATTTCCAAAGCCGCTTCAAGATCAATCGGTACCTTTAGAATATTGGCACTTCGTTCTACGATGGTTCCTAGCAGCTCTGTGGAATAATACTCTAAGCGATTGCTGATTCCAAAACGAGCCCGCATCGGGGCTGTCAGAAGCCCTGATCGTGTGGTAGCTCCCACCAATGTAAATGGATTTAAGTGAATCTGAACGGTGCGAGCATTGGGGCCCGTTTCGATCATAATATCAATTTTAAAATCCTCCATAGCCGAATAGAGATATTCTTCTACGATGGGACTCAAACGATGAATTTCATCAATAAAAAGAATATCCCTTGGCTGTAGGTTGGTGAGCAATCCCGCTAAATCACCAGGCTTATCTAGTACCGGTCCAGAGGTTAGTTTGATCCCTGCCTGAAGTTCGTTGGCAAGAATATGCGCCAAGGTTGTTTTTCCCAATCCAGGAGGACCATGAAACAAGGTGTGATCCAAGGCTTCCTCACGCTGGTTGGCTGCTGCTACAAATATTTTTAAATTTTCAAGAATGGCATCTTGTCCCGCAAAATCGTCAAAACTCAGTGGTCGCAATGCCTTGTCGATGTCCTGTTCTTCCGTGGACAAATGTTCTTTTTCCGGGTCTAAATGCTCGTTCATTACTACAAATATAATCCTAATAAAAGAATCCCTTGGAACGACTTTAAATCCCTTTGCTAATCTGTTCTAGTTTCTGAATGCTCACTATTTTTATTTTTCTTCCTCGACACTTAATCAGTTTTTTTCCATTAAAATGCGATAACGTTCGTATCAAAGACTAGGTGGCCATTCTTAATAGATTTGCCATGTCTTTTCGGGTCATATTTACTTGAATATAACCTTCTGCGTTTTCAGGAAAATAGATGGATGGTTTTAGAATTAACTCCGCTGTTTTTTGACGAATATTTTTTTGCCTTAGACTGATGATTTTATCGTCGGTATTTTTGACATATTCAGCCAGCTTGTTAACGATAAAACGGGTAAATATTGGATGTTCGTTAAGCAGCTGAAAAAAACACTTTTGGGTATAAAACATCCTTTTAGTTGGGTGATTACCCTTGCCCCTAGGTTCGTTTGTTCCTCATTGATAACGCTTCTTATGCCTAGAACCTCGCCTCTAGTCACAAGGTTGATCATTTGTTCATTGCCATTGCTGCAACATTTAAAAACAAGACAAATCCCTTCACGGATACAATACCCCCCCTAAGGCTTTCCTCCTCTGAAAAAATCTGATTTTCTTCATCGATACAAAAGGATTGGAAATATTGATAGATATCAATTAGGTCCTTGTTTTTATGAGTGAAATCTGCAAAAGGGCAGTTGCGGCATAAATCCATAGGTCAAGACTTGAGGGTTTTAGTTGGGGGTGTGTACCAAAGGTCCCACCCTTAATAACCATAGTAATATAAATCAATTAAATGATTTCGATGCCCACCATAGACTGAATCTAACAGCCAATGCTTTACGTAATCCTCTGCATTTAGTACGCGCCGTGAAAGACTTATTTTTTTAAATAACTTAAACCTTTATAAAAACGTGGAAAAGTCCTACAAGTGAATCTGTTTTGTGCTAAATAAAAAAAGCTGCCCTAGGGCAGCTTTTTTCAATAGTTCTTAATGTTGGAGTTCTTCCTCTCCTTCTTTCAAAGGAATGTGTTGTGGAACAAAATCCTCTTCCTGTCCAGGCTTAGAATAATCATAGGCCCAACGGTGTACGTGTGGAATGGCTCCAGGCCAGTTTCCGTGCATATGCTCCACAGGGGCTGTCCATTCAAGTGTATTGGAACGCCATGGGTTTTGTTCGGTTTTTCTTCCGTAGAACATACTATGGATAAAGTTGTAAAGGAAAACCAACTGAGCCGCACCCGCAATCAATGCGAATACAGTAATCACAACGTTGATGTTCGCTAGATCGTCAAAATATGGGAAGGCTGTATTGGTGTAATAACGTCTTGGTAAACCCGCCATTCCAACAAAGTGCATAGGGAAAAATACGCCATAAGCGGCTACAGCTGTAACCCAGAAATGGACGTAGCCTAGATTTTTATTCATCATTCGGCCAAACATCTTAGGGAACCAATGATAGACTCCTGCAAAAAGACCATAGAGCGCTGAAATACCCATTACCAAATGGAAGTGTGCCACAACGAAATACGTGTCATGTACGTTGATGTCTAAGGTGCTATCTCCCAATATAATACCTGTAAGTCCTCCCGTAATAAAGGTGGATACCAAACCAATAGAAAAGAGCATCGCAGGATTTAGTTGCAGATTTCCTTTCCAAAGAGTCGTGATATAATTAAAGGCTTTAACCGCAGAAGGAATCGCAATCAAAAGGGTTGTAAACGTAAATACAGATCCTAAGAATGGATTCATTCCTGAAATAAACATATGGTGTCCCCAAACGATGGTAGACAAAAAGGCGATGGCTAAAATAGACGCTACCATGGCACGGTAACCGAAAATCGGTTTGCGAGCATTGGTGGCAATAATTTCTGAGGTGATTCCAAGAGCGGGAAGCAATACAATATATACTTCCGGGTGGCCTAAGAACCAAAATAAGTGCTCATACAATACAGGTGATCCCCCTTGATAATGCAGCACCTCTCCTTGGATAAAGATATCCGAGAGGAAGAAAGAAGTCCCAAAACTACGATCCATGATCAACAACAAAGCGGCAGATAAAAGAACCGGGAAGGATACTACTCCAATAATAGCTGTCACAAAGAAAGCCCAAATGGTGAGTGGTAAACGTGTCATGGTCATTCCTTTGGTACGTAAGTTTAAAACTGTAACGATATAGTTCAATGAACCCAAAAGAGAGGAAGCGATGAAAATTGCCATAGAGACCAACCAAAGGGTCATTCCCATACCGGACCCAGGCTGCGCCTGTGGCAAGGCACTCAACGGTGGATAAATAGTCCAACCGGCAGCGGCCGGTCCAGCTTCAACAAACAAAGAAGCTATCATAATCACACTGGATAGGAAAAATAACCAAAATGAGATCATATTTAGCAAGCCCGACGCCATGTCGCGTGCACCAATCTGCAACGGAATGAGAAGGTTACTGAAGGTTCCACTCAAACCAGCAGTCAGTACAAAGAACACCATGATGGTTCCGTGAATAGTGACCAAAGCAAGGTATACGTTTGGATCCATAACTCCATCCGGAGCCCATTTCCCAAGCAAAACCTCAAAAATTCCGAAAGGCTGCTCTGGCCAAGCCAATTGCAAACGGAACAAAAGCGACATAGCGATGCCGATGATTCCCATGAACAGCCCTGTGATCAGGTACTGTTTTGCAATCATTTTATGGTCTTGACTAAAGACGTATTTGGTTATGAAAGTTTCTTTGTGATGATGTCCGTGATCCTCCTCGTGTACTTGCGCTGCTGCTGTTGACATATCTAATTTTCCTTTAATAGTTTATTGAATAACCTGAGCAAACGTTTGTTGATCAGCCATCCATTTTTCAAATTCTTCTGGGGTATCTACTACTATTTTCATTTGCATGTTGTAGTGTGATGCACCACAAATTTTATTGCAAAGTAACAAATAATCGAATACATAAG
>Ga0206677_10000384_pt1 | contig 41136 bp, 30 predicted proteins | sample M130m12015metaG_FD_155475 | JGI IMG/M metagenome (GOLD analysis project Ga0206677, IMG submission 155475) | Ammonia-oxidizing marine archaeal communities from Monterey Bay, California, United States - M1 30m 12015 | ecosystem: Environmental > Aquatic > Marine > Intertidal zone | place: USA...
AATTATTACGGCACGCTCAAAACCGAAGTAGTCAATCAACTCGCTGTCGGAATCGATGTTGTCATGGACATCGATGTTCAGGGGGCCAATCAGGTGCGATCTTGCTCTGACTCTCAAATCAAGGTAGCCTTAATCGACCTTTTTGTCATGCCCCCTAGCGAAGAAGAACTTCGCAGCCGTCTTACCGGACGCGGAACTGATACCGAGGAAATTATTGCTCTCAGGATGAGAAATGCTCTCGAAGAAATGGAGCACTGGCCCAAATATTCCTACCGTCTCATCTCCGCAACCCGTGAAGATGATTATCTTAACTTCAAATCGCTCATTGTCGCTGAGCGACTGCGCGTCTCCCGACTTAAATGAATATCGTACTTGGAATAACCGGCTCTATCGCTGCCTACAAATCTGCAGATTTAACAAGCCAGCTCACGAAGTTAGGCCACGAGGTTCATATTGTCATGACTCAGGCTGCCACTGAATTTATCACGCCGCTAACCTTGCAAGTTCTCTCGAGACACCCCGTCCTGATCTCGCTTGAAGACGAGAAGAACTCTTGGAAACCTGGACATATCGAACTCGCAGACAATGCCGATCTTTTCCTAATTGCGCCAGCTTCTGCGGACATCCTTGGACAACTTGCAAATGGTCTCGCACCAGACCCACTTTCGGCGATTTATCTCGCTCTTCCTTCCAAGACCATGAAATTTATTGCGCCAGCTATGAACGGAAAAATGTGGCACCATTCAGCAACCCAACGGAACCTTCTTCAGCTAAAAAATGATGGTGTTACCATCATTGATCCAATCGAGGGGGAGCTCGCCTGCGGTTATCAAGGAATCGGACGGCTTGCTGAAGTTGAAGAGATCTTAAAAGCAATTCTCGGAGAGAATCCTCCAAGTTAAGCGAAAGCGCGGGTTTTCATCACCCAAATTCGCCCGAGCTTATTTTCTAGAGTTTTTCAGGGGACTGAAGAAGATTTCCAATTCTCTGAAGAAGAAGTCCGGCTCCCCCGCCATCGACAACGCGATGATCGAAGGTAAGACATATTTCAGTTTCGGTCACTGGAACGAATGCTCCCACCTCTTCACTCCACCGCGGCTGCTTAATTCCAGCAGCAAGCCCCAGAATTAGAGTCTCATTAGGAAGCGGAATCGGGGTCCCCCATTTCAGACCAAAAGTCCCAAAATTCGTTACCGTTGCAATCCCACCTTGAGCCTGCTCGAGAGTCAGTTTTCGGTTACGAGCCTGCCTAACCAATTGTCCATATTCTTCAGCTAACTCAGGAACTCGAAGTTGGTCCACGTTCCGTAAGACCGGAACGACTACCCCGTCTTCTACCTGAACCGCAATCCCAATATCGTAAGCTCGAGGGTGGACAACTTTCTCACCGATGAGAAATCCTGCGGTTGCCGGTTGTTCTGAAAGTGCGATCGCAAAAGCACGAAGGACATAAAGAGTTAGGCCCGGCTTGGGGTCTTGCCGTGAACGATGTTCTAAAACTGGATCAAGGACGACAGGAAGCCCAACGGAGGCTAAGGGGCGCGACCAACTCCGCCGCATAGCATCCGCAACAGCAAGACGCATTGGAGAAGCCGCACTATCGGGCCAATCTGAGATGTATTCCAAAAACTGTTCGAGATCCTCCACCGTTACTCGCCCACCTGCGCCACTTCCCGCGATTGCAGAAATATCAGCTTCGCGCAAACCAAGTTCGTCCATACGAGCCCTCATTCGTGGAGAAATGTAGTGAGCCCCCTTCATTCCAGCTGGAACCGGAAGACCACGGACACTTGGCTCAACCAACTTGGGCTCCTCGTAACTTTGCTCGGTTTGCCGAAAGTGCAAATTCCCCTCCTCACCCTCGTCCAATAGTTTCGATTCCGCTTGTTCTCCCATCGTTGGAGCTCCAGTCCGGGAAATCTCTTCCTCGGTCGCCTCCAAGATTCCTAACAGGCTTCCCACCGCATATTCGACCCCTTCTTCTGCTCGAATCTCGATAACTGTGCCTCCACAAAGAGTAGTGACCCCCATCATAGCTTTGTTGGTTTCAACCTCGATAATTTCTTGATCTGCAATGACTGAATCCCCCATCGCAATATTCAACCTGATGATTTTAGCCTCGGCGATCGATTCGCCAAGCTGAGGCATGATGATAGGAACCTGCGGCATGATTGTTAGAGATTAAGAAGTTCACGAAGTTTTTCCAAGATCGATTCAGGAGTAGGACGATGTGCCGCCCAAAGATCAGGGTGATAAGGAATCGGAGTATCCTTAGAATTCAGGCGAAGTGGCGGAGCATCGAGGAGATGGAAACCTTCTGCTACAACTCTTGAGACGACTTCGGCCGTGACGCCCCCCCAAGGGAAGCCCTCACCCAGCGCTAAAAGACGACCCGTTCTCGCTACTGACGCAATCACAGTATCCATGTCGAGAGGTTTCACAGAACGCAAATCCACCACTTCAATCTCCCAACCCTCTTTTGCAAGCCGATCAGCAGCTCTAACAGCTTCGTGCACCATCGCGCTATAAGTGACCACCGTGGCATGTTTTCCTGGGCGAGTGATGCGGGCCATCCCAAGCGGAAGAGGCACCGGATCTATCTCTGAAGTTTTTAACCATCGATAGAGAAATTTATGCTCACAGAAAACGACGGGATCATCGATTTTGACAGACTCCTTGAGCAAGTGGTAGGCATCGGAAACGGTCGCCGGGGTGGCAACAATAATCCCTGGATAGTGAGCATAGAGAGTTTCTACCATCTGGCTGTGAAAGGGACCAGATCCTGGAGTACCTCCGCAGGGTAGCCTAACCGTAATGGGCACGGGAATCCCGGTCCGATAGTAATGTGTTCCAGCGTGGTTCGCGATTTGGTTAAACGCAATCGAGGAAAAGTCGGCAAATTGCATTTCGACGATAGGCCGCATTCCACTGATAGCTGCACCGATTGCCATTCCTACCATGGCATCTTCACTAATTGGAGAATCCATGACCCTCCCTGGAAATTCTTCTAGAAGCCCCTTAGTTGCCTTGAATGCCCCACCAAAGCCCCCAATGTCCTGACCATACAAGAAAACATCATCACTCTCAGCGAGCAACTCTCGCTGTGCCTGATGAATCGCATCGATATAAGTGACACTCATGAGTTGATTCCTTTCGATGAAAAAGCCTGCCAATCGTCTTGATATGGATCAGGGACCGGGTCGGTTTGAGCATTAGCGACAGCCTCTTGCACCTCTTCTGCGGCCTCCTTTTTCCAAAGATTAACTTCATCAGAAGTCGCTAGCCCCTCATCCACCACCTGCTGAATCCCTATCTCCAAACAATCACGTCCAAGATTAGAATCCTTTAGTTCCGGTGCCACATAAGAGGCGTCATCGTGCTCTCCATGTCCGCACAATCGAAGAAGCTTTCCAACAACCATCTGCGGACCTTCACAATTACGAGCCGCTTTAACGGCCTCATGGACAACTGCGAGACACTCAAGAAGATTAGTCGCATCGACCTCTCTCCCAGTGACGCCATACCCCCGGGCGCGATCGACAAGATTTTCACATGCAAATTGTCTCTCGCGAGGAGTGGAATAGGCAAATTGATTATCAGCAACTAAAACGACGATCGGAAGTTTCTCTACCGCGGCCAAATTGAGGCCTTCATGAAAGGCTCCGGTGGAAGTCGCCCCATCGCCAACACAAGTCGCACCAACCACCTCCGCGAGTTCCCCTTTCATACGGCGGGCCATCAGCATACCAGCCACGACAGATACCGAAGTTCCAAGATGACTAATCATTGCTGGTCGACGTTCAGCGGGACGCCCACGGTGAATGTTACCATCGCGACCGCGCATTGGCCCAAGAGCGGAGCCAAGATAAGTGCGGGTCGCCTCAATAAGCGGCTCGCCGAAACCGGTTCGTCCAGCTTGATCACGAATGAGGGGCGCGAATATATCCTTGTTCTGATCAAGACAGCAACCAAGTGAAGCTGAAAAGGCCTCCTGCCCTGTCCCCAGATAAACACCACCCACAATCTTACCTGCTTTATAGAGACTCGAAAGCTTGGCCTCGAGTGTTCGAGAGATAATCATGACCCTTAGGGTCCGCCGAATCAAATCAGTATCAAGTCTACTTGATATAATTGGAGCTGATGCTGCTGAAGATTCCATGGTATGAAGATTAGAGCTCTTGGTCGACCGCCTTGAGCTCCAAGAAAAGATCGTTCCACCGTTCCTTCCGCGGCTCAAGAAGAAGCTTTTGGTCAGCGATCCGCCTCCGAACGATCTCGAAAAGCCCCCCGTATTCAAGATAGAATTCGCGAACACCGTCTTTGTAGTCTCTTTCGAGGGAATCAGCGAACGTGTGGCGCAAGTCCTTAAACCCTTCCATAAAGTCGCGGCAAAGCGCTTTCCGCGAAAGTTTCGAGTAAATTGCAGCGAGCCCAAGAACTCCCGTCGCCATCATGATAAACACCCAGGGCCAAGTCGCTATACCAAACCCACCGAGAATCCCAGCAATCGTATACAAAATTAAAAAAAGAGTCGTGTAACGACGCAGAACTATTCGGCGGCTATCTATCGTGAGATCTATCGTCCCTCTGATTTTAAGCTGCGTAACCGCTTGCTTTGCCGAACGTCCCAGGCGGCGCATAAAACGCTTGCGAGTCCCCGCAAGGGATTCCGTTTCCTGCTCAAAGTCAGGAGGACTGATCCCAAGGTTCTCGCGGATGCGCGGTTCTACGGTTTTCCAATGGTTCCGACAGTTTTTCACCAATTCAATGCCATCAGCCTCTGCCTGCTTTTCGACAGCTTCCTTAACCGCTGTGATTAAATCTCCTTCGATTTGGGATGGAAGTTTCTCCTGTTGAAAAAGTGAGATCAGGCTCCTTGAAATAGACATCCTCCGGCCTAAATCACGCGTCGCAATTTGACCTTGCCTAAAAAAGACGTCGCCCATCCCACTCAAACGTTCTAGCAACGAAATCGCCTGCCCTTCGCGACGAAGATTCACCTCATCTTCCAACTCTGCCAAAAAACGCTGATCGCTATCAAGAGTATCACTTCGTTCTTCGATCCGCGCCTCAATCTTATTTAAAACCTCTTGTGCCGAGTTGCTCACCTCTTGGAGAATATTGCGCCGATCTGGATCATGAGAAACCTTCGAGGAAATAAATTCATTGAGCGTCGTTAATCCACTTTTCTTCAGCATATGAGATAGAGGCGGATCATTCGTCCTCGCCTCCATTACCAACTTTGCCGAAACCGGGAAAATTTCGGGGACCCTCCCAGTCTTCTGCTCCCCCAAAGTCTTCATATGACCCAAGATTACTTTAAGATCTTCTTCATTTCTTAATTCACTTTGCTGCAAAACAAAACCTACCTTGCCTAACTGCTCTTCTGGAAGCCGTGCAACCAATTGCCAAGTGTCGGCACACCAAGGATTCCCGACAGGAAAAACAAAGAACAAAAGATCCGCAACCGGGAGAAAACGTTCGACCTCCTCCAGACTTCCTTCGATTGAGGCATTGGAACCTGGAGTATCAACCACCTCGAAATCACGGAGAAAGTCCAGAGGGCAAAGTTCTTGCACAAGCATTGGCCTTTTCTCCGTTGAGGCGGCTTTCTCTCCATACCGGTACCAATGAAGCTGTTTCGTCTTAGGAAGAGCATCAACCTCGCAAATTTCCTTACCAAAAAGCGCATTAATCAGGGCCGATTTTCCAGCGTTGACCTCACCGCACACAACGAAGAGAAAAGGCTTTCGGAGATCTTTTAAAAAGCTCCCATCCGCAACAGGGTCAAGAATCTCGCCGCCACATTCACGAGCAAGCTGCCCAACACCTAATACCACCTCAGCAAGGCGCTCCCTAATCGCAAAGTAGCGTTTGCCAAACATGGATGAAGATTATGAAGGAATTAATCAGCAACCAGCCCCTAAGCTTGTCCTTTCAGGGCAAGGAGTTGTGAAACAGTTATAAATTGGTAGCCCTTAGATAAGAGGTCGTCAAAAGTGCCAGGCATAGCATCAATTGTCGGGGCATGAAGATCATGTGCCAAAATGATTGCACCATTATGAGCCCCTCTCAAGATTCGCGAGCGCACCACTGATGGTCCGGGGCGTTTCCAATCGTTTGGGTCAACTGACCACATGATCGTGGGATAGGTGAAATCAGAAAAAATCAAACTTCGCTGACGTTCAAAGAGTGCACCATAAGGCGGGCGCATCGTCCGGGGTTTAACCGCAGCGGCGCGGACAATCGCATCTTCGGTTCGGCGCATTTCCCTCCGTAATTCGGAGTTGCTGAGAGTGGTTAATTTACGGTGCGTATAGGTGTGGTTTCCAATCTCATGTCCCTCGGCCACGATACGTCGAACGATATGAGGGTAGCGATCGACATTGCTTCCGATGACGTAAAAAGTAGCCTTGATGTTGCGGGTTCTCAGAATATCAAGCAGGCGAGGTGTATTCTGGGGGTGGGGACCATCATCAAAGGTCATCGCCACATAAGGCTGATTGGACAAACCGCGAGAGTGCGTTACGCTCTCACCACTGAATTGGGTCGGCAGGTTCATATTGGGATTTCTTAACCCTTTATTCACGTATGCCGGGGGGCGGTATTGAGTATTAGCCCCTAGCCTAACTGGCTGATTTCCGTATCGGGACGATGAAGCTCCATGTTTTCCAACTTTCGATCCCTTCTCACCCTTCTTACTTGAGCAGGCAGGAAGCGCGATCAGGCTCCCTGAGCTTAGCTTAAGAATTTTCCGTCTCTTCATGCTTATTCCTACGTAATTATTATTACGGAATCATCAAATGTCACGCATTTCCTAACAATCTATCATTTGAGGCTCACGCGTTTTATCGACGCCTTGGTTCTACAATCTCATTTCCATCCTCAAAACCGCTCGACAGATCCCGATTCAGGGTCCAATTTCCCGCCCCATGTCCAAACCAAAGCTGTTTATTCCCGGTCCCGTGGATGTCGCTCCCGAAACTTATGCCGCGATGGCTGGCCCCGCAATCGGGCACCGTGGAAAAGACTTCGAAGAACTCTATTCGTCGATTCAGCCCGGAATCAAGCAAGTGGTCGGCACGACCCGCCCTGTTTTCTTCTCTACTTCTTCCGCCTGGGGTATCATGGAAGGTTGTATTCGTAATTTAGTCAAAAAAAAGGTCTTAAACCTCTGCTGCGGTGCTTTTTCGGACAAGTGGTATGGCGTCTCCCAAAGTTGTGGCAAGGAAGCGGAGAAAATTCAGGTCGAATGGGGGCAACCAATTGACCCTGAAGCCGTCCGCGAAAAGTTAACAAGCGGAGATTTCGACACCGTGACTTTGGTTCACAACGAGACCTCAACCGGCGTCCTGAATCCTCTCAAAGAGATCTCTGATATCGTTCAATCTTTCGACGATGTAATCTTAGTCGTAGACACCGTCTCTTCCCTGTCTGCCATGCCCATCAACTTCGATGAGCTTGGCATTGATGTTCTTTTAGCTGGGGTTCAAAAAGCAATTGCTCTTCCTCCCGGGTTGGCGGTTTTCGTCACATCAGACGCCGCTCTGGAGCGCGCCGAAAGCATGGACGACCGCGGTTATTACTTCGATTTCTGTGAATTCGCAAAAAACGACGCGAAAGACAACACCCCATCGACTCCATCCATCCCCCATCTTTATGCCCTCCGCGAAAGAGTCGGTGTCATGCTCGAAGAGGGGCTTGGAAATCGCTTTGAACGCCATCTTGCCAACAATGCGATGGTCCACAAATGGGGAGCAAAACACGATTTTGAGCTTCTTCCTCCAGAAGGCTTCCGCTCACGCTCCCTATCTTGCTTCATCACACCAGAGAATCTTGACCAAGCCGGCTGGATCAAATCAGTCATTACGGACCACGGCTTTGCCATCAATGGAGGTTACGGGAAGATCAAAGGGAAAACCTTCCGAATTTCAAATATGGGGAACGAAACTCAGGAAACCATGCAAGACCTTCTCGATGCCCTTGATCTGGAGCTCCCCAAATTTCTCCGATAGCAGATTGCTTCCCTTAAAAAGCCCATCACTAAAGCAAATCCCACGCCGTGGAAATTTTTTGTTCGGCTCAAAAAATATTTGGGACCTCGCTCCTTCAAGATCCCTTAATAATCAATAGCCTTACAAGAGAAAGGGTTCGGACGGGTTAATAATCCAGAAAAACCTTCAGAAAATCCTTGGCAAATCGGCCAAGTTACTGCAGCTTCCGCGCCCACCACCAAAATTATGGTAGCACTCCGACTCACTCGCCAAGGTTCCAAGAATCGCCCTTACTACAAAATCGTCGCCGTCGACAGCCGCACGCGTCGGGACGGTCGTTACATCGAGCAGCTTGGAACTTACAATCCTATGGCCGAAGGTGAGAATTACACTCTCGACCTAGAAAAAGCTGACAAGTGGCTTGGAGTTGGCGCAAAGCCCAGTGGCACAGTAGCCAGCATTATCAAGAAGGTTCGCACCGCTAGTTAATTCTAGCTCTTTAAACCGGCGCTATATTCAGGATCCCGTGGTCTCAGGACTTCGGGATTTTTCATTTAAGTTTTGAACCTACGAACTCAAATTCAATCAGGCTGTTATGACTTTCTCTGAATTTTACCAACTTTTGGAGTCTCACCCGGATCATGGCATCACTCTTACCCTGCCCGATCAAACTCAAGCTCCTTCCCATTTTCATATTACGGAGGTTGCATCAATCTCCAAAGCATTCCTCGATTGCGGAGGGAGACAGCACTCAGAAAATTCATGTGTTTTACAAATCTGGGTCGCTGACGATTTTGATCACCGAATCAAAGCAAGGAAGTTGATTAAAATCCTCACCAAGGCCCGCGCACTTTTCGATTCCGAGGACATACCTGTGGAATTTGAACATGAAGCTCCAGTCCTAACGCGTCTCCCAATCGAAACCCATATTGTAGATAAAGACGTCATCATCTTTACTCTCCATTTTAAGGAGGCTGATTGCCTCGCAAAAGATCTTTGCCTTCCCAGGCGTGACTTCAGCCTTCCCGATATTCCCTCTCGCTCTTCTGTAGCCACCAGGAGATGACTCTACCCACCGACACGCCCCCCCTAGGTCACCTTATGGTCCGAAGGGAAATTGGAGCCTTGTTCACCACTCTTCCTCGTTCACGATCCAAAAATAATCGACTGATCGCGATTTCCTGTGATTCCCCCAACCAAATCAACTTAATCTGAACTTATGAAAAACTTTGTTTCCCTTCTTATCACTCTCCTTCCTTTTGCCCTCTTCGGACATGAGGTGAAACCTCTCAGCAAAACCCTCTCCGAAGAATATGACCTCGATCCAAAATTCTACGCCAAAACGACAATGGTTCAGGAAATTCTCGTCGCGACATCAGAGAAAGTTTCCAACACCACTCATTTAGAAACGGCGTATCTTTTTGATCGTATGATGCACGACCTAAAACCAGAAATTGCCCAACGAATTAGAGAAGCCAAAGTTCTGTGCCTCCTCGTTGGACATGATGAACTCACCTCTGACCTTCCCCAGTTTAAATCAAATAAAACAGGTAAAGAACTCGATTTTTACAACTGGCGACAACGGGGCTTCCTTACCAAGAAGAAGGATCGTTTCGTCGTCCTTTTTGCCGAAGAAGACGTCATGGAATACGAGGGGGGGATGCAAATCGAAAGCATTCTCATCCATGAATTTGGACATGTTATTCATGGCGCAGGGTTCGATGAGAAATTGAAAAAACGTTGGACTACAGCTTTCGAAACTTCAAAAGCAAAAGGCCGTTGGAATGACGGACGAGCCGCCCAACGCTTTCGGAGAATCAAAGGCAACAAACACGTCCTACTGCTCGATGCTCTCGCTAAATCTTTTCCGAAACAACCACGCGAACTTCTTAAACAATGCCTCAATGGCGGCGACATCCTTGTAAACGGAAAAAGCAGTCAATCCACCGTTATGGCAACTGAAGATGACAAGATCCTTATCATTTTTGGAGGGGATAAACCCTGCTACGCCGGGAAAAATCGCGGTGAATATTTCGCCGAAGGTGTCCAATGTTGGTATAATACAAATCGAACGATGGATCATGACCACAATCACATCCGGACGCGTGAACAGCTTAAAGCATACGATCCAGCACTTGCAAAACTCTGCGCTGATGTTTTAGGCGAAAGTGAGTGGCGTTTTGTCTCGCCACGGAAACGGGCCGGACAGACCCACCTTAAGGATTACGACCCTGCCAAGGCCCCAGTTGTGAAGGAACTCGAACACATCAAGATGGCAGGGCTTGATTACTATGATACCTACTGGTCCGATTACTGGGATAGACTCCACGATAAATATCCTGCTGCTGCAAATAAGCACAATTCGTCGAACTGATTACAGCGGGCGCCCTTTCACCTTTGCCTAAGCTCTCTAATCCACCAAAACTTTATCGCCCCAGCAAAAACTGATCAACGATTTCACTTCGTGACTGGTATTATTGAGCTGGTCCAAATTCCGTCAGCTTTGGAGACGTTCTAGATTTCTCTACAAATTCAGAGCACCTTCGATGTCTTGAAAGAACCGATAACTCGGAACAGTAAAAAATTCTGATTCAAATTGATACAATAAATGAAAATCACATTAACTACTCTCGCGCTTTCAGCATGCCTTCTTGGCTACACGACGGCAGAACCAAGCCAGGACAAGAAGAAACCGACACCTCAAAAAGTCAAAGAGACAGCTAAGCCCGCCCCAAAGAAATCTAAAGAGGCCAGCAAAAAAAAGGCTAAACCAGCCCCACGGAAATCTAAGGAAACAATCGCTCGTGAAAAAGCTGAGCGCACGAAGCGAGCAGCTGCGAGCGCTGCTAAGAAAAAAGCGGCTGAAGCGAAAACGGTCAAAGATGCGATGGCAAAAATCAAGGAGCTGAATACCAAGAAAAAAGCTGCTGACGCAGCCCGATCAAAGGCAGCCCAAGCGCTTCGTGCTGCTGAAGGCAAGGTGACTGAGATTGAAACACAACTTAAAGCCGTCACTGCGACTCTTAAAGGCAAAGCCGACAATGATCGTAAAAAGGCCGAACAGGCAAAGGCCAAAAAGATTCGTGAAGCTGAAGCTAACGAACGCGCGCTCATCGCAGCCATGAAAAGGGAACTTCAAGACCTTAAGCAGACTGTAGATCAGCTCAAAAAACAGCGTGCTGAGAAGAAATAAAGCGAATCTTAAAACATCACTCTAAATTGAAATTCCCAATCCAAATGGATTGGGAATTTTTCTTATCTCGAGAAAAAGCACCTCTTAAATTAGTGGCCCAGAAACGGAAGCAAAAGAATAGCCCTTCTAAGAGTGCTCTCCTCTTTTAGCACTCTTTTGCTTGTTGGATCGAAAGCGCGCTCAGAATTTAAGATGAAATTGGTCTCGCCCCCCAAAGCCTCACTTGCTCAGCAAATCCACCATCGCTTTACCCATACCCTCACCCACATTCATGTAGGTCTCGGGATTGCCACCGTAATGACCTCCGCTACCGCCCCCTTTTGAGACAGGCTTCGAATAAAAAACCGCCGCTTCATCCTTGAACTCCGGAAGACCAGCGAAATCAAACATCTTCTTAGACAGGGTTGCACTCTTGTCATGCTCACCCAAGGTAGCGCAAACAAACTTGGCATTTGGTGCGTTAAAATCTTTTTTCAGATCATTGAAGAGAAATGCCAGATTTTTGTCGTAAGTCTCCACGTTCCCCTTGCCTTTCTCAGCATTTCCCTGCCACCAAAAGAACCCTGCAACCTCGTATTCCTTGGCGCCAGGATAGTAGGTAGATAAATTCTTAAGAGCATCTTGAGCAGCACCTACGTCCTGGTCATACTGGAGACCTGCATACCAACCGTCTCTTTTTTCTTTCACTTTCCTATTCAAACTTTCGGAGTCCCCTTGATACGACTGTCCGCCACTTCCAGTACCTACTGCACTCGGCGGCAAGAGATCCCAGCCCAAAGCACGATTGCCCACACATGATTTTAACAGCAAGACAGGAGCATCAATAACTTCCCCCAAATAATTCCCGATCCCAATTTCTGGACCAAAATTCCCACCACCATTTCCATTTTCGGCCGTTAACCAGTCGTTGTGTTGTAATTTCGCCATACAGAAAAATGTGTTGCGAACATCCTTCCGAACATTCCACTCACCTCCATCATCAACAAGGTATGGATATTTATCAGCAGCGATTCCTTTCAGTTGGCCGGCTTTTCCAAAGCCAAGCATGTTCGACTGTCCCAGCATGATGAAAACCTGCACCGGCTTACTCATGTCCGCCTCCTCGCCATCAGGATCCGGAAGCTCCTTGGGCAGCTCCCCGATTTTCAGCGAGCTCCCGCCGAGAGAACGACTCCCATTCTTCTTGAGCCACACAACATCCTCCTCTGAGAGTTTGTCCTGATTGAATGTCAATTTCCTGCGGTTCTTCAGGACAACCGTGACCTTCCCGCTCGTAGCATCATAGGAATGCAACTCCCCCTCAAATGTTCGATCACCATTGGAGCTGGTCCAGGTGCGGGCTTCGGCTACGGGAAGAAGTAATCCCATTCCAAGAACGAGAGAAAGTAGAGTTGGTTTCATGATTATTTGGGATGTGGCTGAAAAGTTGTCTTGAGCAGCTGTTGTTCGATCTAGGACCAGATCACCCGACGATCCCGCCTAGGTAAAGGACTACGTTCGATTATCGGGAAAGTATTCACCAAATCAACGACTCAATCTTCACTCACCTTCCCATTTCTGGGTAGGCGGGTGAATTCTCCTCACTTTTTCGACCTTCCGTTGGGCGTGCTCGACGGAGTGCCGGAATTCTTGCCCTCAATCGACGACGTTAGCACCTTGAGTTCGTCAACTTTTTCCGGGTGCTTCTCCGCGAGGTTGTTCCGTTCCCCGAGATCCGCTTCGAGATCGTAGAGCTCTTCCACTTTCGCCCGATCCTTCTCCAAGGCATAGCCGTGAAAATGGGCATTCGCTTTGAGATACTTCCACTTCCCTTTCCGCACCCCGGCATTGTTAAAGTAGAAATAGTCACGTCCCGTCTTGCGCTTACCAAGGAGTAGGTCGGTTTGATCGATGCCATCAATGCGACGGTCGTTTGGAATTTCAAACCCACAGAGCTTCGCGAAGGTCGGCATGAAATCGACAGAGGCAAAAATCGCAGCGGACTCCTGTCCGGCGGGAACCTTGCCCGGCCAACGCACGATGCAGGGCAATCGATAACCGCCCTCGTAGGGCGATCCCTTTCCATTCCGTAGCGGCCCCGAATCGCCCCAGAAGATCGAGTCCTTGGGATGGCCCTTTTTGTTTTTGGTGTACTTGTCCTGATTCCACGGCCCGTTGTCACTGGTGTAAATAACGAGAGTATTTTTGCTCAGGCCCAATTCATCGAGAATGTCGAGAAGCCGTCCGGTTTCGAAATCAAACTCTTCGACAACATCCCCATAAAGCCCGCCTTTGGATTTCCCGCGAAAGCGATCCGAGGCATCGATGATGGTATGCATCATGGTGTGGGCAAGATAGAGGGCGAAGGGCTTCTCGGGATCGCGCTTTTCTTTGAGCCAGGCAATCGACTTATCGGTGTAGAGAGTGGTGAGCTCGCCCATGTCCTTGGTCGATCCCGCCGCTTCGTTGTTCTCATGAAACCTCACCATTCCATTGTCATTCGCTCCCAACGCCCCAAAGTAATAATCAAACCCCTGGGCATTCGGCATGCGTTCGATGATCGCCTTCCGATTGGAGACATCCCACTTACCAATACAGGCCGTTTGATAGCCCACCTTGCGAATCAATTCCGCCCAAGTGATCTCAGAAGCCGGCATCCCCCAGCCTTTGCTCCGAAGTGGCTGACGTCCAGTCAAGAGCGCCGAGCGGGAAGGCCCGCAAACCGTCTGGGAATAAAACGAACTAAACTTCGTCCCTTCCTTCGCCAGCTCGTCAAGACGCGGAGTCCTATTCTTCTCACTGCCGTAACAAGCGAGGTCGCCGTATCCTTGATCGTCAGTAAAAACGATCACGATGTTCGGTCTCTCAGCAGCTTTGATAATTCCCAAAATTCCAAAGATCAGGAATATCTTTGGAATAAAAAAAGGTCGAGATATCATGAGCTCTCGGATTTATTTTACCATTAAATCAGCCATTGCATTAGCGAAGGAATCTCCAAGGCGCACAAAGAAAGCTCCACTTCCCAAATAGTGATACGGTCGATCACTGCCAACAGTGTCCCACTCGTGGTAATGCTTGGGCCAACCCTTGCTGAAAATCTCATGGGAGAAGTTTGAGTAGTCCTTGTAGCTCTCAACCGACACGACATTACCCTTGAATGCGGGGGCCTTGGCCGCCTCCCGCTGACCAAGTGAAACTGCATTTTCACCCACCTTCTCGGCCGTTCTTCCCGTTCCGAGGACTCCAATGACGAAGGGCATTTTGGGCACCTTGTATTCCTTACGCACATCTTTGATAAAAGAAATCATGTTGTCTTTGTAGTTGTCGCGGAACTCGTCCGAAAACTGATCGTTGTATCCCTGGAACCAGACAAAACCGGCAATCTCGTAACCGGCATCAGTATCATAGGCCGGGTGATTCTCCTTGAGATTACTGAGAACGTTTTGGATCGACTCATTCATCATGCGGTAGTTGAGCCCGGCATTCTTTTTGATTTCGTCGGCTTTTCCTCCGGCCTTCTCCTTATCATTTAACTGGTAGGGACCAGCTGAAGGAGGGCGGAAATTGTAGTTGATCGACTTGCCACCCCACGAGGTTTTGATGAGCAAAATCGGCCCTTCAACCTTCTTAGCCATCGAAAGACCAAAACCGAATTCAGGCCCCAACTTCTTCCCACCACCTCCATAGCCGACACCAAGTTTGCCCGACTTCTTACTGCCATCGGCGATCGAATTAATGTAGACCCGATCCGAAACAACACAGGCCGAAGTCACTTTACTCTTATAAGCTTCATGCGCCTCTTTGTGCTTTTTTACTCTTGCTTCGAGAGCTTTCTTCTCAGCGCCGTCTTCCATCTTCTTGACCTTGTCGAAGGAGATCCCGCCACCGAGTTCGTCGAGCTTCCTTGCCTCGACCAATTGAGCATCGAGCTTCGCCTTGGAAAGCCCGCTTCCCTCTTTGAACACCATCTTGGCGAGCGCCTCGTCCCGGGGACTGCCCGACTGGTAGAGGGTCGCAGCAGTGTGGGGATTCGCGTGACCCACCATGTTAGACTGCCCCGCAAGGATGAAGATTTTCAACTTCTCCGCCGCCCCAATCGGACTGGCGATCGACACGAGTGTGGCTGCCATCGTCAACACGACCCTCTTCTTGCTTAAGATACTTTTCATAATTCTTCTAAAATTGCTCCTACAGAATACTCCTCAGCCCCGGCAATCTTAGCAGAAAAGTGAAACCTCGGAGACTTTCCGCCACGCGTATTATCAAATGCGGAGGAAGATCTTGCGACGATACATCCAAAATAAAATCAGCCAGAAAACCAAGAGCACAGCCAAACCCTCGCAGAGCGGCCCATAGTTCTCCCCATAGAATGCGAAGCAATCCTGCCCGAAGAGGATTTTTATACTGTTTGCGGTGAAGTCACGGATCAAGTGCGCGATGAGATACGCCGCGATGGAATTCATCCCGATCACGATCAGCGGAAAGGCCCATTTTTTTAATTTGGCCCAATCGACAATGATATAGAGCACCGCCATGCAAAGGAAACACCATCCCCCGCTGAACAGCACCCAACTCGGCGTCCAGATGCGTTTCACGATGGGACAAATACCCAACTGATGCAGCAATTCTCCGAGCGCAAAGAAAATCGCTGAAGCAAGCAGAAGCCGCAGTAAACGTTGCTTGGGAAGGAGCCCGGACTTCAGCCAATTTCCCGCGAGGAGCCCGAGAAGCATCGTAGCCAGCGTCGGAATAAAACTCAGGGTGAGATAACCTCCTCCGTTGACGACATAGGTTGACGGTCGCGGGAAGAGATTGAGAAACCATTGGTCGAAAGCAGACCCTACATTAAGATGCTTGTTCCAATGTGCCGCGAATCCCTCGGCATGATGCGGCCAATCCGCCGACGCACGCACCGCCACGTAGTCGAAATCCGGACCGGGAAGCGGATACAGCGCCCAGGCCAACCAATACCCGCCAAGGATAACGCCGAGGGCAATCAGGTGAGTCCGAAAAGAACGAAAACCTAACAAAAAAAGAAGCGGATACCCGAGACCAATCTGGGAGAGAGTATCTTCGAAAGTCCAATTGATTTGATCGCGATGAACAGAGCGAAGGAAGACGCCCAACAAGATCAGCAAGAGGGATCTCCACACGGCATGACCGAACATCATTCGAGTGGACTGACCTTTGGCAAGCCGACTCGCGATGGAGAAGGGCAAAGCCACCCCGACTAAAAAAGAAAAGGACGGTTGAATGAGATCATGCAGCGAGCAACCCGACCACGGAACATGACTTTGATGAAAGGCCAGGGATTGCCACAAAGAAATTTCCGGAAAACTACGGGCCACCTGTGCCAGATGCAAGACCTCGGCCATCATCAGGAACATCACCAGCCCTCGAAAAACATCGATAGACCCAATGCGTTCCTGAGGCGCGGGAAGTGGTGACGAATTCTCCATCCCTTGATCTACTTTCCGAGCCAACGCTTTTCAGCTGCGCCGATCTTTTCCTCACTCAATCCGAAGCCTCTCAAGACGCCTTTGGCCATCATGACGTTGCCGAGTAAGTTCATGTGACAACCATCGGTCGTGAGCTTGTTCTTGATGTTTCGCTCATACTTCGGCTCACCGAACATGCGTGCTTTCCCCTTCTCGTCGGGGATCTTTTCCAGGGCCGCGTGCATATCCTTGCTCAGGTCCACCAAGGGGAGCTTCTTCTCCTTGGCAACCTTCCGCAGAAATTCGTTATAGGGAATTAACTTCTTATTCGTCTCCTTCTCAGGATCTTCCCCGATCATCGTGGAAGTGAGAATGACCACCTTAATGTCCGCCGCCTTGGCCTGCTTCAAGATCTCCCGAATGTTCTTCTCATAGTCTTCCAACGGAATGCCTTGAAAGGTTCGCTTGCCGAGAGTCAGCGTGAAATGCCACACGTCATTCACGCCACAACTCAGGACCATCCAATCGGGGTCCTTGCTGATGACACTGGCTTCAAGACGGGCTAGCATATCCTTCGAGCGATTACCTGATTTCCCCGCGGGAATGTGCGTGAGTTTCAACCCCTCATGATTGAGCGCCTCCATCGTCAGCGTGACATAACCATTCTTACGAGCACCTCCCGCCGTGATCGAGTCCCCAAGGAAAGCGATCTTTTCGCCGGACTTTAACAACATGGACCGCTGCTCGGCAGAGGCCGAACTGATCAATCCGAGGGCGAAGATGAGCGAGATAAAAATTCTGCGGCTTGATTTCATAGGTCTTTCTGTTGAGGCGATAATGAGAGGACAACTTCATGAATCCATAGCCGATAGTTCGAAAGGGACCAATCTCTAATCGACGAGTTGATTGCTCAACGTTTCCGGTAGGCGGAGACGCGACCCAATTCCTGCTCAATCGGGGTCTGCGGGTGCCGCAGGATATTTCCTTGATCTGCTGCGACGTGGCCCCGTATTTCAAGCGCTACCAGCCAACGATCTCTCATGTCCGCTGGAACGACCAGCTCATGGTGAACCGGATCGCGCGCTGGGCGAAAAACATCAGCCACGGGAAGAAAGACACCCGCCAGACGATGATCGACGCCAAGTTCATAGAGGCCGGGACGGTGGGGCCGGTGGCGAAGTGACGAAGACCTGAGGGGCAGTGATTGGAAGTTGGGGGCTACCTGTCCAGCCCCGGTTCGAAGACCTGAGGGGCAGTGATTGGAAGTTGGGGGCTACCTGTCCAGCCCCGGTTCATTCGATAATCGATTTGATATCCCTCCAATTTCGTATTCCTCGAAGCGGGCTAGCTTGACTCTCACAGGTCGACAAGAGACTCTCTAACCAGATGAAATTTGCACTCTGCAACGAGACATACGGAGGATGGGATTTCGACCGTAGCTGCGCTCATATCGCCGAAAGCGGCTACCACGGGATCGAAATTGCCCCTTTTACCCTCAAGGAAGATCCGCGTACGATCAGTGAATCAGAGTCCATTGATTTTGGGAAGCGAGCCAGCGCCGCAGGACTTGAAGTAGTTGGTCTTCACTGGCTACTGGTCAAGCCGGCTTGGCTCCACTTGACGACCGACGATCCCCTGCTACAGAAGGACACCATCGCCTTCGGACAACATCTCGCCCGCACCTGCGCTGCCATGGGCGGTTCAATCATGGTCTGGGGTAGCCCAAAACAGCGTAACTTAGCAAAGGATTGGGACTACAACGAAGCCGCTTCTAGAGCCGCCGAAACCCTACATGAAATCGCCGAAACTGCCGGACCGCTTGGAGTGACGATTGCCATGGAACCCCTCGCCCGAACAGAAACTAATTTCCTCAACACTGCCGCTGAAACAGTCTGCCTGATCGAACGTGTCAACCACCCCGCGTGCCGTCTGCACCTTGATGTCAAAGCGATGAGTGATGAGGAAAAGTCCATCCCAGAAATCATTACAGAGAGCAAAGCTCACACTGCTCACTTCCACGCCAACGATCCAAATCTGCGGGGGCCCGGAACCGGCGAGGTCCACTATCCGCCCATCGTCGAAGCTTTGCGAAAAACGGATTATGACGGCTACGTCTCCGTCGAAGTGTTCGACTACACTCCCGATCCCGAAACGATCGCCACCGAGAGTATCACCTTCCTCAAGAAGGTCTTCGGCGCGTAACCATCCCGTCACTACTTTCCGGACTCGGATTCACTTTCTTCGGCCTTCAGGTGGTATTCGTTTTCCACCGTCCAAACCGCAGGCTTTCCCCGGCGCTGGCGAGCCAGCCAGTTGAGACCGGCATGATGGATGATCTCATGCTTTCCTTCAAAAATGGTGACCCTAGCATCTTTCGACACCTTGCGAAACAGAACATTCTTTTTTCCATATAGAGAGTCCCTTTCCGGTTTCTCACTGCCTACAGGCACTGCCTGCTGCCAGTAGAAAGCATCGATGAATCCGCGAGGGATTCGATCTCTCTCTGCCACGACCCGATTAAAGGCATGAAGTGAATGGGTAAACGGAACGCTCCCACCCGCGTGACCGTCGGTCACCCCAGCGTTAATATCCAAATTAACCTCAACCGCCTTATCAAGATAGGTGAGTGGAGATCGTTTTACGCACTCGCGCATCGCGCTCTCCACTTCATCGGGCCGACCACCAACACTCTTTTCAATATGATCCGCATACTTTGCATGACTCCCCTTTCGTTTCTGCTCCCACCAGACCTGAATGTCCGATATCGGAACCCAAGCCGAAACCCCTGCCCAAATATCAGGCGCTCTTCCGGCCATTAAGAGCGAAGCATGACCCCCGCCCGAGGCACCAATCAGATAAAGCATGACCCCCGCCCGAGGCACCAATCAGATAGATGCGATCGGTATCCACTTGGTGGTTCTTCTTCATGTAGGCAACGGCATCCACAATATCCTTCACCACCTTATCCGATCCGCAGGCATCGGCGGTCCAATTCGGCCCCCGGAAGTTTGGATGGATGAAATGCCAGTCCTTCTCGATGCACCATCGAGCGTAAACCACCTCTCCACCCGCTTGCCTATAGTCCCCACTCCAGCTGTGAAGGCCAACAAGCAATGGACGTTTGGACTTATCGTTGGCAGCACACAGCAACATCGGCTGCAGGGTCTTATCGGCACTCGCCAGATACTTGATCTCCTTCACCTGCTCCGGCCATCCCTCGATCTTTGTATCGTTCGGCTCTTCAGCAAGGCCTGATCCGATCAAGGTGATCAGAATCGTGGCGGTCAAAGACGAAAGCGCACTCGCATCTATTCTTGTGTTCATTTCTGAATTTCTACTCCTCTCTATTCGGGAGACCCGCTCGACCGAGTTCATCCAAATCAAAATCGATCGCGCAACCAAACCCCGATCCCGAAAGCATCCCCACATCAAGCTGGCCATCGCGGATTTGCAGTGAAGCATACCCCTCCTCCCGCATCGTATACAATGCTGGATAAACAGTCGCCACCTTCTCCTGAACAGAATGCGGAAACATCGACAAACCTTTGAAATAATGGTGCCCGTTGCGCTCGACATCACCTATCCCCAAGGCTGCCATCACTTCGAGATCATTGAGCAACGCCACCGGCCCGACATTAGCAAGATCTTCACCACTCATCAACCATTGTTCCTCCGGGCGCTCGCGACGATACCATTCAACGAGACAGCGATTGGCCAACCCTTTGAAAACTCCTTTGCAATTCTTGTGGCTCGTCCCGTGATACCCCAGCTCCAGAGCACGGCGCAGAGATTTTAGCTCGGCGTCAGACTCGTCGATAATCATCGGCGGTGCTTCCGCCCACGAGTCGAATCCCTCCTTCACCGCGTCCTTCAAGGCATCATCACGATGCATAGGCTGCTCAACAAAGATCAGATGCTCAGGTGAGAGAAATTTACGCAGCGCGGGTCGCTCGAGATAAGCCTCCCAGTGCTCCCGGAATTGCGCTAGGCTGCGATACTGCTCATTGCCATCGAGAGTGAGCCGATAGCTAGGGACTTTTTCGGCAAAAAGTTTGGCGAGGAGTTCGAGCCTTGGAACATCCACCTCGAGATTCCCACTTGGAACATCCACCTCGAGATTCCCACAAATTTTCACTTTGAAATGGGTCAAACCGTATGCGTCGATAGCATCAACCAAGGCCTGAGGTAACAAGTCGTCAGCACGGTCTTCTTCTGGGATCTCCGGAGCAGTCAGGGGATCACCAAGACCAATGGTATGGCGAGCGATCACCGAGTTTTCTGGATTTCCTAGCCAATCAGATGGCTCCGTTCCCGTAAGCTCGGAGTGGATTGTGCTCAGATCGATCCCAAAAACATTTAACTTCACCGCCTCGGCAAAACTGGAGCCCCCAAAACGGCAGACCGCATCGATCATAGCACGTTCAATGAGGCTCGTGCCAAGATGAGCCAGTAAAGGCGGAACGCCATTTTCATCTGCCCAAGCGTCTTGCTTGCTATAAACTTCATACCACCAAGCGAAGAGCGAATCCTCCTCGACAACGCGCCCAAACTTCACAGCCTGCTCAATCGCCTGCAACATTTCAGGGAGGTCCTGCTCAAATGTCGTTTCTGGATTTTTAGTAAACCATTTCGGAGGCAAACCCTCGGAAGCAAGGCCCACAATCTCCACCTCGTCGATCGTCACCTTAGCTGAGAGGAAGACGTGAGGTAACTCTGTCATCGAAGCAATACCGTAGCGAAAAGGAAAGCGCGTTTGCATCCAGCGGGTGCAGAAGGTGACATCATTTAGGCAAATCCGCATTCCTTTAGGTATTGGAGAGAAACTCAATAAGGAATCCGAAAGAAATATTTTCTTTTCAGAACTGCCCAAATCGAAACTTTAGATTTCCGGCCAATTAGAGACGACGACCTCACCTATTTCTTTTCAGAACTGCCCAAATCGAAACTTTAGATTTCCGGCCAATTAGAGACGACGACCTCACCTACTAACATCGATATCACAGCAATTCAAAACCCTCTGCAGACCCTCTCCACCTTCACCGCTCTGATCCGATTCTCATTTGATTAGGAGCGCTCCTTCTCTAACAAGCACTGATCAAGAAACCCCAATCGGGGCAAACCAGTAACTCCGTCAATGGTCCCATACTATCTTCAAACTTTTTGGCAGGAACCTCAACTCCATTGAGCATGGAAACGAACAAATTACTCAGTGGAACTTTCTTTCCTCAATGAATTCGTGCAAGGCCCCATGCTTGAACCCGACCCTAATTTGTGACTTCCTAAACAATCGTTTCTGACTAAAAATCAAGGCCCTGATAATGGCCTCCAGACCCTTGCACCTTAAATCTCCAACTACCATTTTTGCCGCATTGCTAGCACAGCTGAGCCCGCTCGCTGCTGATGTTGAGATTTTCAAGAAACACATCGCCCCATTTTTGGAGGCCAATTGCACCGACTGTCACGACGCGGAGACTCAGAAAGGAAAGGTCGAGCTCCACACCATTGGAGGCGACTTCTCCAATGGCGATAACGTCGTAATGTGGGAACGGGTACTCGAACAATTAGAGATTGGCACTATGCCGCCCGAAAAAAAGCGACAGCCAACCGCGGCCGAACGGCAAAAAATCGTCAACTGGATCAAAGACGGCCTCAAGAGAGCTGGAAAAGGCTTTGAAATCGAATCCCGCATGCTCCTGCCCGAGTTTGGCAACCGAGTAAGCCACGAGCTCCTTTTTGATGGTTCAATTAGCACCCCACCTTTCACTCCATCGCGCCTCTGGAAAATGAGCCCACACATCTATGGAGGTAAAAATTACCAACCACATGTGACTGGTGGAATTGAAGCACAGCCCGTCAGTTACAAATCAAAGTCTGGCGGCCTTCGCGATTTTGCTGATCAAGAAATTATGGACGAGGCAGGATTCCTTGCACTTCAGCTTGCGCTCTCGGACATCATCGCCAACCAAATGCACGACCGTCAACTGGCCCCAATGAGCTACGGTCCCAACAAAGGTAAGCCGATTCACATCCCCGGAAAGGAGAGCTTTAAAGCGATCTCTGAAGCACAGGGAAAACCCCCACGCGAGGCACTCGAACGGGTGATTCGTGAAGAGTTTTCACGAGCCTGTGGCCGCCCCATCACAGAAGATGAGTTCCCCAAATATTTCACCTTTATGGAACGCAATCTTGTACAAGGTGGAAATGAAGCAGGACTCAAAACCACGCTATTAGGCATCTATCTCTCTAGCGAGGCGGTCTACCGCATCGAGCTCGGTCGTGGACCGGCTGACGAGCACGGAAGGCATTTTCTCTCACCCCAAGAAATCGCATTCGCCCTCTCATACGCACTTACCGACTCTCCTCCAACAAACAACCCCATCATCAAAAAAGCGTATGATTCTAAAAAACTCAGCACTAAAGCCGAGGTCGAAAAAGTAGTCCGCGCCATGATTGCGGCCGGCGCACCACCGATCCGCAAACATTTTCCCGCCAGCGCCTTTCATCGTATGATTCAGGAAGGTGAGCATGGCTTCGGTTACTACCCACGAATTGTTCGCTTCTTTGAAGAATTTTTCCTCTACCCAAGAGCTGAAGGGACTTTCAAAGACAGCCCCGGACCAGGAATGGGGGGGCGCGCTTTGATTGGCGCACCCCAAGGTCACATCGCCGCAATTATTAATGAGGACAAACAAGTCTTTGAAGAACTTTTAAGCTCGCCCCGCTTCAACAACAACCGAACACAGCTTCTCAAAATGGTTGATCAACGCCATGCTAAAAAGCTCAAAACTCAGCCTAAAGAAAAGGCAGATGCATGGCACGCTGACATGATTAAGAAATCCAGTAAACTGACCGATGACACCTTCCGCGCAGGGATGTTACACGATCTCAGCTGGCTGATTACCCACTCAACAAATGATCAAAACGACCCTGTTCACCGTGGAATCTGGATTCGCACCCATCTGCTGGCCGGAAATGTTCCAGCACTACCGATAGGGGTCGATGCCAAGATCCCCGAAGATCATGACAAGTCCCTTCGTCAGCGATTCGAAGTCACCAAAGCTAAGGAATGCTGGAAGTGCCACAAACACTTTGAACCACTAGGAATGCCCTTCGAAAGCTTCACCGATCGTGGCTGGATCCGCACCGGCATGTATTATCACAAGAAGCAAAGGCGCTTCGAAACCATGCTCACACCAGATAAGATCAAGTCGGGCTTGGAAAAAGGAGAACTAATCGAACATCCCTTTGACACGACCGGAAAAATCACCGGCACTGGGGAAGCTGGAATCGATGGCCCGGTCAAGGACGCCAACGAACTCGTCACCAAATTGGCAAAATCCACTCGCGTCCGTCAGTCAATCATTCGACACTGCTTTAGATACTGGATGGGCCGTAATGAAATGCTGAGTGACTCCAAAACCCTTATCGACGCAGAAAACTCCTACCTCGACAGCGGCGGAAAGTTTAGTGAACTTTTAGTCTCGCTTCTCACCTCCGACTCCTTCCTCTACCGAAAATGATCTCCTCACGAAGAAAATTCACCAAGGGCATGATGCTCGGAGCAAGTAGTGCCGCACTCGCGCCTCTCCTTCGCCAAATGGAAGCGCATGCTGCGGGTAACGCGAACGGGTTCCCAAAACGTTTTGTCTTCGTCGTCAAATCCAGTGGAATTACCCCAAGCGCAATTCGGCCCGAAGGCATCAAAATCGGTGATGACGATCAACTCCTTGATCTCAAACTCAAAGATTATCAACTCCCGCCAACCTTACGATCGCTCGATCCCTTTAAAGAAGAGATGATGATTCTGGAGGGCTTGTCTGGAAGCAATTTCGGAGGGAACCACTCATCTTACTATGGTGCTCTCAGCTGCTATCACTCGCCCGAGAAACCTGCGGCAGCCACCCTCGATTGTCTATTAGGACAACTTAATCCTGCGCCTTTTAAAAATTACGGCTTTGCGCCTAACGGCCATAGCATTGGCAATAACTACGGCCCGATCGTTCAAGACACGGCTGTCTTCCCAAAAATCTCAGCCTATGGTCAGAACAGCCCGATGCCATATCAGGCAAGCGCCGAAAAAGCCTACCGCGAATTATTCGGTAGCGCTCTTGATTTAAAAAATGGAGGGAAGAACGAGTTCGCCTTGCAGACCAACCTTCTTGATTTTCTCAGCGAAGACACTAAGCGCCTCGCCAATCAAATCAGCCAAGAGGAACGCGAAAAACTTGACCACTACCTAAACGCATTCGAATCCGTTCGAGCTCGTAACGACCAACTCGTTTCAATGCAGGAGAAAATTCGTAAGAACGCACCCGAACTCACCAGCCAGTATGCCTCGACCGTGTTCACTGACCGGGTCTCTACCTTTTTCGACCTTACCGCCGCCTCCTTAATTACTGGGTTGACCAACGTGATCTCAATCCGTGCTGATTGGCTCAGCGCCAAGTATGCCACCTTTGGATTCAAGAACACTAGCGTGCACGATATTGGTCATAACAAAATCACCGACAACGGGCTCAAATCTGCCGACGCGCGTGATGTTATTCGTAAATTTCAAATCGATCAGATCGCAAAGTTGGCAACTCATCTCAAAGCGGTCCCTGAGGGTGACGGCACAATGCTCGATAATACGATGATCATCTACTTGTCTGATACCGGAGAAGCACACCATTCCCGCCGCAAGGAATGGCCATTCATTATTGTCGGTGGACGTGGCCACAAGATGAAAACTGCCGGTCGCTACCTACGCTATCCCAAATATGGTCAATCCGGCCACAAGACCATCGGCAACTGGTACAATACAATCCTTCAAGCAAGCGGTTCACCGATCCATGACCATTTTGGCCAACTCGATAACAAGCTCAAGCATCTTGATCTGCGCGGCCCACTATCTGAGCTTACCCTCTAAAACACCATCCTTACTCTGCCTTTTCAAGGGCGCCGAGAATGGTGGCCTTGAGGGCTTCGGTTTCTTCCAGTTCTTTCGTTCGCATGCTGATGTAACCAGCTGTGGTATTGACCTTGAGATAGACTTCTTGAATGTCTGCTTGAGCGGCCTTCAATTCCCCCATCGCCAAATAAACCTTGGCCCGACTCCGTAGGTGAGGGACGGTGAGCACTTTCGGCTTCCAATTCCGGGGGGCATCCTCCGGGCGCACCTGCTCGACCGGCGCGTGCGCAAAAGCCAGTCGCTTAGCTTCATCGAGATCGCCCTTGGCCAGCGCTTTATCGATCATTTCCTCGTCGTGAAACTCGATGACGTTCTGGATCACCGAACCCTTTTGCGCGCCCATCGTCAATCCCGAGAGCGCGACCGCAATGCTACCATCAGGTCGGAGCATCAGAATATTGTTCTTGGGCTTCTCATCATCTGTGATCATTCCGAGCTTGCGCACGATCGGGTTTTGCAACCCACCGGGCACAAGCAGGGTTGGGAAGGTTTCAGGTTGTTGTCTCCTTTTCTCAAGTTCTGCAGCTTTCTCTTTGAGTAACTTATCCGCCGTCTCGACATCATCATCGAGGACGGCAACGATCAGGTTGGTGTCTTGAAAAGGTCGGGACGAAACAAAGGAAGCGTATCGTTGTAAATACCCATTACCCGCGGCGGTCGGGACGAACGAAATCACGGTCCACTTCCCATCGGACGACTCGGGGATTTTGACCGTCTCGCCATTAAGTGTTTTTAACTCGGTTTCGAATTTGCGTTGCGCTTCTTCGGGTGTGCCGATCGCGAGGAAGTGTCCCTGGCGGCGGCCGTATGTCCAACCGGCGGTATAGGGCGGGTGATATAGCCAGTATCGCAGATAGCGATCCAGCAGGAAGGAAGTCGCGGTCCACATCGTCGGGTCCGTGGCATACTTGCCCAGAAATGTCTGGCGATATTGATCGTGCAGTCGCCGGGCGCCGGTATCCAGCGTGAGAAGTGAGGCCGCGAGGAGAGCCGGAGCGGACGCTTCCTTTCCTCCTGCCGATTTCACAAAACTCTCGATGATCTCTTTCGGTTTCGCGTCAGAAGCCCGGAGCGCTTGCCTTGCCAAACAAAGTTGCGCCACCACATCGGTCCCCTTGGGATAGCCGCTTTCGATAGCAGCCTTTGCCTCGGTCACAGCGGAAGCAAATGCCTTTTGATCACCGCGTGTCTTCCACAAACCCATCAAAGCCGTGATGCGTCGGTTGCGCACGATCCACAGGTCGGGGGCTTTCGAATGTGCCGCGATCGCGGCAAGACAGAGCGAGTTGGCTTTCTCGTAATTCGCAACGACCTGATTCTGCGGAGTGCTGTAACGAAGCGGCGGTTCGATGAAGCAGGACTGGATGGCGCGGAGTTCATCCGCGGGAATGGATCCGGAAATCGGGGCCTGCTTGATCGCCTTCAACTCAGGCGGTGCAGCTGGATCAAAATCTCCGTCGGGCTGCATCACCAAAAACTCACCTGAGTAAACCGATTGGAGTAGACTGGTGTTGTGCGACTGCGCCCACTGGCTTTGTGCGACTGCGCCCACTGGCTGGCCAACATCGACTGCAGCCGCCGTTCATAGGTTCTATTGCTGCGCCCCCCGGATTGATACAGCGCGACATAGCCGTTCGGGCTCACGATCACGATCGTCGGGGTGTCTCTTTTGACATAGGTTTGATAGATCGGATTCTCCTGACCTTTGGGCATCTTGAGGGCCTGCCAATCAAGCCCATGTTTACGCAGGATCCCTTCGCCGGCATCGGGCAGGTCGTCCATGTTCATGCTCACGAATTGGAACCGTCCCGCGGCGTTATGCTCCACCTTGGCCTTCTTCCAGTCGGCGGCCAGAGCCTTGAGGTCCTCCAGGCCATCGCCTTCCTTCGACCAACAATAGATCGCAGTTGTCGTGCCCAGAAAGTCCATCGGGAAGCGTGCCATCGTGCCATCGCTCCGCTCAAAGGCTCCAATGAAGGGCGCGCCAAAGACCTGGCCCGCCAGCTTCTCGCGCTGGAAGTTGATCAAATTCATGTTCCCGGGGAAACGCTCCGCCACGACCTTGCGGAGGTCGTTGACCAGCTTGGTATTCCCTAATTCCAGCGCCATGATCATCGCGATCCGGATCACCTTGGGCTCAACGTCGGTGTCCCGATAGCGCTCGACCAAGGGCCGAAGAGCATCAGCGCGGGCGTGGGAGTCCGCCCCTTTCCGGGCCGACTCGGCCTGCGTGAGCAAAAGGTCGGCATCGAGGCGTAGCGCCGCGTATACCTTCGGCGCAGCAGCAAGCTTCCCGCAGGTCTCCAGAAAGGCTTTCCGGTTTATTGCTGAATTATCAAGACTCACCAAGGCCTGCTGTCCCCGAAAGAGAATACTCAAAATTTCAAAACGATTAGGTGCAGTAGGATTTTCTTTAATCAGCGCATCTCCCTCACGAATCACACGCCTGATCGCAAGTTTCTTCCGAGCTGCAGAACCAGCCTCACTAGCCTTCGCAAGTTTACGGCCTAGCTCAGTAATCTTATCGCCAGCGATTGGGCTCGCCTGACTTTGCCCCAGCGCTGAGAACGACCCTCCCCCCATACTGATCAGGACTGCGAAAACCAAGGTGAGTAGAGAGGGTTTGTTCATAGAAATTGTCTTTTTTAATATCACATCGAGTAGCTGTTTATTTCAATCATTGGAACTGAAATCTCTAAGATTACACCACGATTAGAAGCACGGAACGTAAACTGAATCGTAGATCTTCATTTCTTGGAATTGATTAGATCTTCATTTCTTGGAATTGATCATTTCGATCGCCTTATCAGCAAAGCGGCGACCTAGCCTTAGCGCTCCTTCTCTAGGAAAATGAATATCCCCATCAGGATTATCAGCGTTGCCACCATTGAGGTCATCGGTATCAATCCAGGCGTTGCCCGGAGTCTTGCCCAGTTTGATCTGGGTCTCCCTCACCCGTTTCCAGTGCACGTTATCGGGTCTGCTTTTGGCGTAATCGTTGATACGGCCGATCACATAGTAGAGATCTACACGCTTGAGATCCTTCCGGAGCTGCCCGACGAGTTTAAGAAAGCTTTCTTCGTAGACTTCGGAGAGTCGGTTGTTGGCGTCCGACTCACCCTGCATCCAGATGAATCCCACCGTATCGAAAGATTGAGCTTTAACTGCGGCCAATGCGGTCTCAAGAAGCGGTTTATATTCCATCCCATTGGAAGTCATCTTCTTTTCATTCAGCCCGCGATCGGCGGGTTGATCGTAATCGGCAACCCAGAAGCGAATGCCGCGTCCACTTTTCATCCGCATCACCACGACGGAGTTCTCCTTCCCATACTGCTCCTCAACATGAGCAGTGAACGCTGCTTTCACAGCCCCGGTCATATTCGATTGGCCTGAAAGGATGAATAAATGTTTGCCCGTCTTTTTTTCGCCCGCACATACCGGAGCGATGAAGACCAATGCCAAGGCCAAGCCAAGCTGCAGCAGGCGCGCAAGCTGATCGTTCTTCCTTCGCCTATCGAACATCGGGCTTCTTCTTTAACGTTGATAGACGGGAATATACCGGTTCGGAGTTCCGAGGATGATGATCGACATGGGCGTCTTGTGCGGGTAATCGAGCTCCTTTTCCTGCCATGAGCCATTTGGTTGCTGAAGCGCAACTAACGCATCACGGATTTTTGGATACCACTTGGCATAATGCTCTTCGCCCGCCTGAACCATTGCCTGCATTGCGTAATAGTGAGAGTAGTAGAAGTGACCATTGTCTTTTCTTGAAAAAATCTTGGGATCATTCTCCAGCGAGTTGATCGCAGCCGAAACCCATTCACTATCTCTGTTACCCGCGAGTTGGGCCGCATAAACCCCACCAGCAGTACACGCGATGGTGTAGCCTTTGCCCTGGTAGCCGAAGCCGCCCCGCTGCTCGTCGAAGGCCTGATCGCGGAGGTAACCGGTCAGCCTTTCGATCGTTTCGGTCGGCACCAGGACGCCCGCCTCACGCGCCGACGCGAGCGAGACAAAGACCATCGCGGTGACTGAAGTGTCCTGCCCGGCATCCGGCCGGGGCGCGTATCGCCAGCCGCCTAGCGGGCTCTGCGATCTTAAAATGACCTCGACGACCCGTTCCAGCGCCACCTGAATCCTCTTATTGTCCTCGGGGTCGCTGGTCATCCCCCAAAGTTCGGACATCGCAATCGTGTAGAGGCCGATCTCATACATCTTCACTCCCATCGCACCTGTCGGAGAGTCCTTGGATCTTTTGAGCAGATAATCTTTTGCACGGTCCAGTGCTTTGCCGTAAGGACCAAAGCCTGGGAAATGGCCTTCGACCATGAATGCCATGAGTCCGAGACTGGTGCCGGCGATTGCGTATCCACCACCTTTGGCGGGGTCTTGACTAGACCATGAGCCATCTTTATTCTGACTGGAAATTAAAAATTTTAATCCACGATCAATGGCCTTTTCAGTCTGCTCAGTCATTTCGGGCGCCTCAGTATCGGAAGCCGTCTCCTGTCCAGCGAGAGGGGCTACGGTGACCTTAGCTATAAAAAAGCACAGAGCTACGGAAAGATAAGGATGTTTGTGATTTCTTATTTTGTTCATTTAGCGACCCTCTCATAATAGTTTTTCAACAAGCCGCGATATTCCAGCGGCAGCTCCCGGGCAAAATTCTGATTCAACGCTGCCCGGTTGCGCTCACCCCGCACATCCCACCCAGTGCTCTGATCCTTAGGAGCTTCGCCGCTCACAAAATCAGCAATAAACCCGGCCGCAAAGGCCGATTCCCCATCACTCCCCTCGCCATCGGCATCAGGGTCACCATCTTCAGCCACGACCGGCGGCGCAGCAGTCTCAAGAATAAGGGCCTGTTCGATGATGAAATGCCGAAGCGTTTGCATTGCATCCTTCTGGCTACGTTTTATCGCATTCTGGTCAGAAGAAGACATCGCCATGGCTGCAGCCAAAAGCTGCGAAGAAGCACCCTCAAGCATCGCATGTGGTTCACCCACCTGGAAGAGCTCCTGACAACGCACCGCAAGCTTGTTCTGACGCTCCGCAAGCTCCTTCATAACTTCCGCTTTGGCATCGTTCGTATCCCGAAACAGGACCTTATGTGCACTAGCGACTGCCAGCACATCTACCAATCGCTGAACGTCCGGGTCGGTAAATGTCAAAATCTCAATATCGGGAAGGCCATGAAGCATCGTAATAATCGCAAATAATGATTCGGCGTTTTCCTTAAGAACCTCTGCCACAAGATCCATTTGCCCAGAAGCCGCGGGCAGATCTGTTGATGTCAGAGTCGCAAGCGTTTTACGCATCAACTTTGCAGGCTCGGCAAAAGTATCCATCCCAGTTATCGAAACTAGAACTTCCGCCTCCTTATCAGCCGCCGCGAGCAACTCCATTTGCTGAGCTTTGAAGACACCCTCTTTATTTTGAGCGCCTAACTTTGCTTTCATCGACAACTCTTTCTGCTGGTATTCAAGAGTCGTGAGATTTGCGGCGGATGTATGCAAGAACTCCAAAATCTCGGCGATATAGCCCGCTTGCGATCTCATGGCTTTGACCAAGACCTGAACCTCTCCGAGCGATTCGGCTGCGACATCTTGGGCGTCAAGCGCGTCAAGCTTATCACCCCCTTCAAGGGAAACCATTGCATCTTCTAGGTCTGCGACCGCAAAAACTAACGGAGTCCCTGCATCCATTCTTGAGGCAACTAAATCCAGTAATGGAGCAACATCCTGCATACACCGTTTCAAATGCTCAAATTGCAATTCAAGATCGGAGATATCGTCCGACTTCAAAGCCTTGGTCGCGTCAATCATATCCCGTTGTTCCGAGACGATGTCACCCATGTATCCGTAAGCAAAACCAACTGATCGCTGAAACATGAGGAGATTCTGCAAGAAACCGAGCTGCTCATTTTGGATCGTCACGAGCTCGAATGCCTCGGCCAAGATATCGGCCGCTTGCTCTTGGTTACCGATCGCCCCGTCGGCGTCATTCGCCTTTAAGGAAGCAGCAGCACGTCGCAGCGCCTCTTCCGCCTGCTTCATCCGACTGAGCAGCGGCGGAATATCCTGATCCGGTTGCGCCTGATTTTGTTTTACGAGATCTCCATTAAATACCGTCAATTCCTCAGCCAACAAAAGCTGTGATTCGGTCAAACTCTCAACCCTCTCTTCATCCGCGGCTGCGATATCCGTCTTCTCGAGGAGCGCGATCACTTTTGCCTCGTATCCTTCTATGAGCGCGAGACGCTCGCCTGTTACAGCCACAAGTGTGCTCATCCCAAGCGTTTGAAGCCCCAATTCGACCGACCAGCGATCGACAAGATCAGCCAGATGGATCAGCGTTTTCTCCGCTTCGCCCTGCTGTGAAAGAGTTGCATCTTTTTCGCCAGCGGCGATTTCCTTCAAGGCATTTACGATCGCTCGATCTGCCTCCTTTAATAACTTTTCTACAGGGGGCGGCGACGGCCAACTTTCATCAAATAACCTAGTTCTCGGCGCAGGAATTGTCTGAAGAAGCATCGTCAGCAGGCTCTTACGTAGTTTCTCTTGAGCATGTCCAACTTCGGCCAAGTTTTCCTTGAAATTTTGAGTTGCCATATCGGCACACTGCTCGCGAAGTATCGCTTGTGCACTTACCAGAAACCTCAATTGATCCCGGGTTTTAATCAGCGTCGAATATGCACCACTAAGACGCACACTAAACTCAGCATCGAGCAAGGTTGTCACTAACTCCGACTGAAGGACCTCTGCTTCTTTGACCTTTCCTTCTGTCATTAACACTGCAGCTTTCTGCATCTTCCCCGCGGCCCCAGCGGCCTGCAAACCTTTAACACTTTGGATCAGTCGAAGAACTGCCAAAGGTCGTTTTTCGTAACGCATCCCTTTTTGAAGATCAGCGATGAGTCGTTGGGTCCACGAGGACAATTCTTCTTGTTCTTTGGAAAAGGAATCTTGCAATTTCCCCGATTCCGAGCGGGCGGTCTGCCATCGCAATGAGGCTTGAACCTGCGCCAGCATTCGCGCTTCCCGCGCATACACTTCTTGAGCCGAGTCAATTGACCGGAGCAAGACAAGGCTACCTAATTCGCGTGCCGCAGCATTCACCGCACCTGCTGCTGATGAAGCATCCAGAGATTCCTTTGAATCGCCAGCGGCAACACCAGATTGGTGTCTTAGAAGTGATGCAGCATCGGCCAACTGAGTATCCGCAACCCTCACCAACGTTGAACGGACGTGATCAAGCGAATCACCTTCCGGCGCGTCCGAAACATTATTTACTGCCAAATCATCTAGCAAAGCCTGAAGCTGTCCGGCAATCCCCTTGAGTTGATCTCTCACAAGCTCTTGTCGAATCGCCTCGACCTGACAGGCCTGCATATACCCTTCAGCTTCAGGCTCTAAACTACGCACACTATCAAATGCCGCACGTTGTTGTCGGTAGGCCGTCTGAACACGTGAAAGCAAGCGATCTTTCTTTTTTTGAATTTGCTCGAGATAATCCTCACGAGAAAGGAAAGTCAGCCTTCGGGTCTCCGAGCGAACGATATGCGGACCATTCTCACCTGGATACCGATCACTAGCTTCCAAAGCCATGGAAACAGTATCACCAATTTTCAGATCAGGTAGAGTCTTCCGGTAGTCCCAGTTGACCGGCTGCTCACCCTGCTGACTCTGGAGCGATGGATTCAGCTCAATGAGCGACTCATCACGTTGATTCACGCGATAAACAACCGAACTTTTTCCAAGACCGTAATCATCCTGAACACGAGCAGCGAGAATGAGTGGACGACCAATCATCGCTATAAGGTTCGACTCTGGAGACGTCAATTCAACTCGCGGCGCCTGATCTGATCCGACCTGCAAGTAATAACGCGGGCTCGAAAATTTGAATCCGTGTTCTTTCTCTGACCAAGAAAAGCTATAACCGCGCGAGGCATCCACTTCCTCTTCGAGGACAATCTGACGGCCATCCGCGGACACCTGTAGCGGCAATGGCTCCATACCGTCACGGTTGAGAACAGCCTTATGAATTGCGCGATCGAGAGTGAGTTCCCAGTGGAGCTTAGTTTCCTGAGGAACACTTAGAGTTAATGCCTCGACCCTTTCGGACTGGCGCTCTAAATATTCAGGAAACTCAAGCTTAACCTGAACTTGCTCAATACGTGGTGCCTTGATGACTACAACCTCGTGCCAATCACTACGCGCATCCCCGGCTTTGATTCGATAGCTAAAGTCTCGGGAAGCTGAGCCAATCGTATATTTGCAACTGCCGCCGCTTACCGCGAGTTCTATCTCACGGGGCCGACCCTCGCCAGTGCGCACAGAGATCATCGCTTTGTCAGGAACCACGCCGGACACCCCAACCAAAATTTGCGCACTGTCCCCCTCTTTGATCACGAGACTCCCAGACCTAAGCTCCAGCTTGGTTTTTGTGGGATAAGCAACCTTCGACCAAGGTGTGAAAATTCGCGTTACGCCCGCGGATAGAAAGGCACCATCGATCACACCAAAAGCCAAAATCAAACCAGCCAGAATCATTGCTACAAAAGCCGGAATCCGAAGGGATCGAAAACTCACGATCTTATTCTCCTCCAATTCTTGAGCAACGCCCTCAGCTTTGCGTTGAGTCGCTTCCCAGAGGGCCGCAGAAGTTCCTGATGCTCGTGTAGCCTGCCGAAGTTGAATCCCGGTAACAAGTAGGCTCTCCATTCCCCCTTGTTGTTTTTCGATTTTCAGGGCAGTTCGAGTGGCATCAAAACACCGGAAATGCCGCCACCCGTGCCGCCACGCTTGATAAACAGAAACCGTCACGATACCCCCCAAAATCACGGCCCGGCCAAGTGAAGGAAGAAAGGTCAGCCAATCGATCGTCATACCAACCAAAAAGAGGACGACACTCCAACGGCACAACGCAAGCACGCCAGCGCTGAAATTCTTACGCTGAGTAAGGCGCCATACCGCGCGCACGCGCGATTCAAGAGCGGGCTTTCGATGTTGATCGGTCATGGCAAGTCGTGTTTTCTTCGCAGGAACCATTCAAACCCCAAAAGGCCAACCAGCAAAAGAGCAACAATGCCGTTGTCCCACAGCGGGCGTTCGGAGAGCAAAGTGATCTCAACCGGATCGCTTTTGATCAGGGAAGTGAGTTGAGGAAGTTCTTGAATTCCGATTACCGCTCCGCCAGTCAACTCGGCAATCCGTTGCAAGTGGTCGGGGCGCATATCAGTATCGAGTAATTCTTGGCGGATATCGCTCACTTGAAATTCGGTGCTACTTGAGACCTCACGATCATCCTCGTTAGCCTCAAGCCTATATCGACCAGCTTCGACAGGCGTAAAATAACCTTCATAAAGACCGGCTTGCGATCGATCCGGACGCAGACTGACGAGCTCTTTTACCTGTTTCCCATCTAACCCATTCACCGAAACCCTAAATATTGGCTGAACGATAGGATCAAAATTGTCGTCAAGCACATGGGCATATAAACGGCACTGGCCATCAACGGGGTAAAAAGAACGATCCGTTTCTAACCGGATACGTTTGTGTTCACCCATTAACCTCGAGAGCGTCATGAACTGAATGGACTGTGACCAGAGGCGCCAGTGATATTTGTCTCCGGCCTTGTAACGCAGGCGCCAGAGCCGATCCGACGCGATCGACATACACTTCCCTGTCCCGTAGCGCTGCCAAGCGACTAGCGGGTAGCTCTGATCACGCGATGTGCTATCAGAAAGAACCGCGAGAACCGTAGCACCAGGCTTAGCAGAAAGTAGCGGCGGCAACTGATCCATCGGTGCCATTCGACCCCAAATCCGGTCATTTAACTCCTCCTCATTTTCGAGCGTCATCACTAGACTGCTTCGGCCTTCAGGGGTCAGCACGGGATAAACTGATTCGGACACTTTTTCCCACTTTTCATCAGAATCGAATCGGACCGGAAGCATGGTCTCCACCGGGGTATCCTTATAAGAGCTTGGCGAGTGCATCGGACCACAAAGCATTAAAAGCGATGCGCCCCGATCGCGGATAAGCTCCTCAAGCAAGGAAAGTTCTTCACCAGTAAAAAAAGAAGAATCAACATCACCAAGGATGACTAAATCATATGAAAATGCTTCCTCACGGCTTCCGGGGAAGCGCTCGATATGCTCAGGAGAATTCCGTGCCACTTCGGGTCCGACATTGGCCCCGATAAAGGTGGCGTTAATCCGAGGATCGCGCTTGAGGATCGCGCGCAGGTAGCGAAACTCCCACCGCGCATTACCTTCAATATAGAGCACATTAACCTTCTCATTTACAACCCGAATACTCTGAGCTACGCGATTATTTTCAACTGAGACCTCGTCATCAAACGGTTCGATCATCACATCAATTCTTGCTGCTCCTTTTTCATAAACATCAACCCGGAAGTCGATCTCTTCGAATTGCAGCCCACCATCAAATCGAACGACCCGAGAAGAAACGCGCCGATCATTAAGAAGCACCGACAGCCGCGCTGTCCGTCGCTCATACCCCTCTGATTTGAGATGCACCTGAACAGGGACGCGGTCCCCCGAGAATGCCACCTCCTGCATAACAATCTTACGAATCGAAACGTCGTCCGGGTCCGACAAACCGACCGGAACTGGGAAAACTGGAATTCCTCGTGCCCCAAGATCCTGCAAGACCGCCTCAGAACGCTGAGAGCTCGCATTATCAATACCATCAGATAGCAGAATAATACCCGCCGGAGGGATGCCTCCAGAGTTAGCCACTGCTTCTAGTGAAGCGGCTATCGAGGTGCTAGATTCCGTAGCTTTTAATCCCACGAGATCATCATCGCTCACCAATGCACTATCGCTGATGAGACTCTGGGACTGACCAAAGGAATGATAGCTAAGGTCGAGCGATTCACTAAGAGACTCAAAGGTTGCTCTACCCGACTCAGTAAGAATTGCTGCGCCGAAGTCCAGCCGCGAAGAACTAGAGATCACCTGTCGTTGTTTCGTATCAAGCCCCATGACAGCCCGATCGACTTCAACCTCTTTGCCAAGAGGTATCATACCAAGTGCCGTCGCGGCATCGACAAGGTCTTCTGGACGCTTTCGCTGATCCTTCATCGACATACTTTCCGAGACATCTAGCATTACCGGCAAGCTGCGCACCCGAGTATGAGATTCTGAAACAAGAGCGGTCGGCTCAAGTAATGTCGCAACAATCAAAGCGAGAACTACCATTCGAGATACTGCTAGAGAGAGACGAAGCCAGATCGGCAAACCCCAACCGCGTCGATAAACAAAGAGGCTCAATAAGACAATCGCCACTAAGATTGCCACAAGAATACTCGGAGAAAGTGGGCGAGCAGGAAAGACCTGCTTGATGTCAGATATAAAGAGAAATACTTCAAGCATCTTGTTCTCCTGTTAGATTTTCTGACATAAGGTCCTCTTGTTTACCCTGCTTTTGTTTGCGATTCTGCATCCGGTCGGCGAAAAGGCACTCGATCGCGAGAAAAATGAGCCCTCCGATCATAAGATAACGCCACCAAGAACGATCAACACGAGAATCTTCAATGACAGCAGCGAGCTCAGCCTCCGAATTCACCACCATGACACCAGTTCCCTCAAGATTAGTATTTAAGTCCACAGCAGTGAGCGAAACAACATCTGACTCACTCGGGTCAACATTGACAGCCATTGGCACCCCTGGAGCCTGCACACTAACCTTCGCCTCATAAAACCCAGCCTCTTTGGAGTTTTTTAAGATTGCAAAAAACTGATTACGATGTGCGCGAACCGGAACCGTGATTGTTTCCTCTGACGGTGTGTCAAACACCGCATTATTAGCGTCTGGCTCTTCAATGTAGGACAGCGAAAGGGAATCCCCAACCACGCGTGGCTGCTCAAATTCACGACCAGCAAGGTAGGTCACGATCTGCTGCATCAGCATGGGGAACACAGGTGTCTGCGCCATATTATTCCAAACAGTATCGGCCGAACTGGTGAACTGAAAAACGTGACCACGGCCGAGCGAATGCTCCAGTAAAATTGGCCCACCGCTCCCGGCAAGACTCAGAACTGAAAAGCTGGATGAAGTAGGCTCTACCTCTAGCCGGGTTAGGAATCGCGTTTCGCTGAACAAATCATCTGGAAGCGAACGAAGCGGAAGGCAGACGTTATGATCCGGCATATTGGGGTCCAGCTGCCGACCGACCCCAAGCTTGGTGCTCGTATCGAGGGGCGGTCCAAGCTTGGCCGGCAAAAGCGGATTTGGCCCACTCGCTGTTCGCTCGTTCCACACCGCCGATTTTACATTTTCTCCAGCAAACCAAACAAGACCATTCCCTTGACGGACGAAGCGCGAAAGCTGCTCAACCTGCTGTAGAGTAATCTCCGGAACATCAGCGAGAACAATCACATCAACCACCTCTAGATTCTCTGATGGTAAAGATAACCATGGTATCGATCGGACAAGGTAGTCTTCGTCCTGTCCACCGTCACTGCGTGCCAGTAGTGCTGCAACTGTCAATCGTCCCGCATCGCCATCCGAACCATCAACGCAGAGAACCGAAACCCGATCACGAACAACTGCCACAGCGCGTCGAACGTTATCTGAGGGGAGAAGATCACCACTAATCTCGGCAGTCAGACGAGTGGCTCCCGCGTTATAAAAAGGAACAAAGAGCGAAACCGTCTCAGACGCGCCTGGAGCAATCGAAGGAATGGTTTTGCTGTCAATCTGCACTCCCTCAACCCGGCACTGGACCTCTACATTAGCAACTGGGACTGAATCATAATTTTTAACGGTGGCTTGATAACGAGCAGTCGTGCCTTTTCGCAAGACCCCGGATACTAGGTCAAATTCGGTAACTGCGAGATTTGCAGACGTCCCTAGCACGGGAATAAGGCACACATCAGCGTCGCCACGCAGGTCGGCTAACGCCTCTTGAAAGCGCACCGAGGTCCGCCTCCAGTCCCGCTCTTGCACGTCAGTAATAAAATAGACTTCTTTCTTTGGCGCCTCCATATCAGCGACCAATTCCAAAAGCCGCTTTGGAACACGGTCAAGATCCAGCCCAGCAGGAACCGGCTTCGCTTTTTGAAGGAGTTCGGCGAACCGCTCTCGATCGAAGGCCATATTCCGAATAAGAACCTCGTCCTCCCCTCCAAGAAGAATGACGGAAACCGGGTCGCCGGGTTGAATCTGTTCACTGATAATCTCAACTTGCTTTAGGGCACGATCAAAACGACTCGCGCCAGCCACCCCGTATTCCATACTAAACGAAGCATCGATCCCAATCACAACCCCTGCCCGGGCTTCCCCTGGAAGCCAACTTACTACACCAGCTCGCCACACTGGACGCGCTAAGGCGAGCACAAGGAAGAGCAGCGCGAGACAGCGCAAGCAGAGTAATAAGATATCGCGTAAGCGAAGCTGACGTGATCTCACTCTCACGTTCCGATTGAGGAACTGCATTGCAGCCCAGTCCGTGCGCTTCACCTTATGCCGGTTCAGCATGTGCGCGAGGATTGGCAGCGCCACCCCAAGTGCTGCGAACAATAGCAATGGATTGAAGAAACTCATGATCGGGCGGCAGGAGCTCCTCCCCCAAGGGTCGTTTGACGTTCGTTAATAAACTCGCTCAGGAAGACATCCAAAGGTCTTGAGGTATCAACCACCGCATAGTCGATTTGGGCAGCCACACAACCGGCTCGCAGTGACTCCATGTATTCTCCCATACTAGCGAGATAGTCATCACGGATTCGCTGCGGCTGAGTCGTCAAAGGCTCTTCTCCTTCTAACCCTTCAAAGCGCCAAGTCCCATCGAAGGGAAACTCGAGCTCATACGGATCAAGCGTGTGTAGGACAATCACGTTGTGTCCATCAAAGCGAAGGTGATCAAGACCTCCCAGGATATCCTCAACGTCGGACAGAAAATCGGATATCACCACCACCACCGAACGGCGCTTCATCATAAGAGCAACGTCGTGCAACTGCTTGGCAAGGCTGGTCTTCGGGGTCGTCTTAACTCCCTTAAGCAAGCGGTCAATCTCTAGGATGATCCCCATCGCAGAACGCGGTGGCAGGTAGGCTCGCACTTCAGAATCAAAGACCGATAGGCCCACTGAGTCGCGTTGTTTGAGCACAAGGTAAGCCAACGAGGCCGAGAGATATTTTGCGTATTCCAGTTTGCTGACTTTACCCGAACCGTAATTCATCGAGGCACTGGCATCCACGAGCAGGTGGCAATCAAAATTAGTCTCTGCTTCGTAGAGCTTGGTGTAGTAACGGTCGGTCCGCCCGAACACCCGCCAATCGATGGTGCGTAAAGCATCGCCCGGAGAATATTGCCGGTGGTGGGCAAACTCCGTACTAAAACCTTTTAAATTACTCCGGTGGCTCCCCACGCGCAGACCTTCCACCACCTCGCGCGCGATCAGCTCGAGATCACCCAAACGCTGGAGCATCTCCGGGTCGAGGTAGTTGGTATCAGGTAAGTGTTCAGACATTCGTCAGAGGGCAGCTCTAATCTCAAAAACTTAGATCTCTATAGACCTAGCTCGACTGCTTCTTGAGCAGCTTCTCATCTGAGGGCACTTCCTCGATGAGCTTCGCTATAAGAGTGTCAGAAGTTTCCCCTTCCGAGCGGGCTGCGAAGTTCGGGATGACTCGGTGACGAAGGATCGGCAGGCATAGCGCCTGGATATCTTCAATCGAAACATGGCAACGCCCACGCAATGCGGCACGCGCTTTACCAGCAATGATCAAATTCAACGAAGCACGCGGTCCTGCCCCCCAAGCCATTAGCTTCTTCACAAAGTCCGGTGCATCCTTTTCGTTTGGACGGGTTGCTCGCACAAGGGCCGCCGCATATTCAAACACATGCTCTGACACTGGGATCCGTCGCACCACGTGCTGAAACTCGATGATCGTTGCCGCGTCCACCACCTTCTTAACCTCAGGCACATCGTCAGTTGTAACGCTGCGCATAATATCCAATTCCTCCGAGTGGCTCGGATACTTCACCATGATGTTGAACAAGAACCGGTCAAGCTGTGCTTCGGGCAAGGGGTAGGTGCCTTCCTGCTCAATCGGGTTCTGCGTCGCCAACACGAAAAAGGGTTCGTCGAGTTTGTATTCCTCTCCGCCAGAGGACACTCGCTTCTCTTGCATCGCCTCCAACAGCGCAGCCTGAGTCTTAGGCGGGGTCCGGTTAATCTCATCGGCCAACAACAAGTTTGTAAACACAGGACCCTTCTGAAACTTGAAACGTCGCTCGTGTGTCTCAGGATCTTCCTGCAACAACTCGGTTCCAGTAATATCAGATGGCATCAAATCCGGGGTGAACTGAATACGCTTGAAACCAAGCGACATCGTCTCCGCCAAAGAACTCACTAAAAGGGTCTTCGCCAAGCCTGGAACACCCACCAGAAGGCTGTGGCCGCGCGAGAAAATTGCAATCATCATCTCGTCAATCACATCGTCCATCCCAACGATCGTCTTACGCAGTTCGGTGATGATCGCATCACGGGCTTCGCCGAGATTCTCCACGGCTTGAATATCATCTGATTTGTCAGTCATAAAAGTGATT
>Ga0206677_10000391_pt1 | contig 40829 bp, 31 predicted proteins | sample M130m12015metaG_FD_155475 | JGI IMG/M metagenome (GOLD analysis project Ga0206677, IMG submission 155475) | Ammonia-oxidizing marine archaeal communities from Monterey Bay, California, United States - M1 30m 12015 | ecosystem: Environmental > Aquatic > Marine > Intertidal zone | place: USA...
CACAGCAACTGAGGCTATTGATAAAATTATTGAAAATAAAAACAACTTATATTCGTATTCAGAGACCTTGAAAAATGAATAAAGAAACTATTTATAAAGAACTACACTTCAAAGCAGTCAGAAGCTCGGGAGCTGGTGGGCAACATGTAAATAAAGTTTCTTCTAAAGTTGAGTTATATTTTGACCTTGCTTCATCAGAAGCATTCAATGAAAAAGAAAAACAACTGCTTCTAAAAAACCTTTCCAATAGAATTAATAAAGAAGGAGTCTTAAAAATATATTCTAGCGAAAGTAGAAGCCAACACACCAACAAAGAAAAAGTAGTAAAAAGACTTTTTAAAATAATTGAAAAAGGACTTATCGTTCCCAAAAAAAGAAGGCCAACAAAAATGAGTAGAGCTCAAAAAATAAAACGGCTAGACAATAAGACTAAACAAGCTACAAAAAAAATTCTTCGAAAAAAACCAACTTTAGAGTAATTGTTCTTTCTTAATTCAAAAATCCATTTTACCTTTGTAAGGTTCTCATAAAGGGGTGCTTTTTATAAGGCTGAGATCATACCCATTGAACCTAGAACAGGTAATGCTGTTTAGGAAATCGAGTTAAAGAACTATTTTATATGTTGTTTAACAAGTGAAGAAGTAGAATACTTCAAAAATTAATTATTCAAACATAACACAAGAATAATTACCTCTTTTTATTCGTTTTAAATATTTTTAAAATGAAAAAAATTACCATTTTTTTATTCTTGTTTGTAAGTGTACTTACAAACGCACAAAAAGTAACGGTTTCAGGTAAAATCGTTGGCAAAAATCAAAAAATTTTAACTGGAGCCACGGTTCTTGTTAAAGAAACAAACCAAGGGATTTCATCAGATTTCGATGGAAATTTCTCATTTAAATTGAACAAAGGGACCTTCACCTTGAAAGTCTCTTTCATTGGATTCAAAACCATTGAAAAAAGTATTTTTTTAGATGAGGACAAAGTGGTAACCATCGTGCTTGAAGAAGATGATAACGTCTTAGATGAAGTATTGGTATCGGCAGTAAGAGCTACTTCTAACATACCTGTCACCTATTCCAACCTGAGTAAGAAGGAACTTGCTAAACGTAATTTAGGACAAGACATTTCCGTCTTATTAAACTACCTACCCTCTGTTATCTCATCTTCAGACGCAGGAGCTGGCGTTGGGTATACGTATTTAAATGTGAGAGGTTCTAATAGTGAGCGTATTAATGTAACTATTAATGGAATCCCCTACAACGATCCTGAAAGCCATGGGACATTTTGGGTAAACCTTGGCGATTTTGCTTCATCAACAGAAAATTTACAACTACAACGAGGAGTTGGTACTTCTACTAATGGATCAGGTGCTTTTGGAGCTAGTTTAAATATCTTAACAGATGCTATCTCAGAAAATGCAGGTGGTGAAATTTCTAACTCTTTTGGCTCCTATGGCACAAGAAAACATACTGTGAAATTTACAACTGGAAAAATTAATGAGCATCTTGAAGTTTCTGGAAGGTTTTCTAATATCCATTCAGATGGGTATGTAGATAGAGCTTTTACCGACTTGAAATCATATTTTTTACAAGCCTCTTACAAAGATGAAAACACACTCATTAAAGCAGTTTCTTTTGGTGGCGCTGAAAGAACTTACCAAGCTTGGTATGGTCTAGATCCACAACAGTTGGAGGAAAATAGAAGACAAAACCCCTATACCTATGAAAACGAAGTTGATGATTACAAACAAAATCATTATCAATTGCATTGGAATGAACAATTAAATAACCATTGGTCTACCAACTTGGGTTTAAATTACACTAAAGGTGCTGGTTTTTTTGAACAATATAAAGCAGCTGAAAATGCCGCTGATTTTAACAATCTTATTGAAGATGGAAGCGATGTGATTGTGAGGCGCTGGCTAGACAATGATTTTTATGTTTTCAATTTTAATGCAAATTATAAAGATGAAAAATTAAATATTATCTCTGGTGTTTCATACAGCAATTATAACGGAGATCATTTTGGAGAAGTGATTTGGGGAAGTAATTTGGCTTCTGGAGTATCTTATGGTGATCGATATTATTTTAGTGATGCTAAAAAAACAGATATGAGTGTTTTTTCTAAAGCAACCTATGAAATTAATGAAAAGGTATCTGCGTATCTAGATCTACAAGGTCGTTTCGTCAACTATCAAACCAAAGGGCTTACCTCAGACAGAAACCCTTTAGATGTAGATGCTCAATTTAACTTCTTTAATCCTAAAGCAGGTTTTATTTATAAAATAGCAGCCCAAAATAATGTATACCTTTCATATGCTAGAGCCAATAGAGAGGCCAATAGAAATGATTTTGAAAATGGTGTTTCTTCACCAGAAATATTGGATGACATAGAATTAGGGTGGCGTTATAAAAGCGATCAAGTTCAGTTAAACACCAACATATATTATATGAATTATAAAAACCAATTGGTATTAACGGGTGCTATAGATGATGTTGGCGCACCTATTAGAGCAACTAGTGGAAAAAGTTATCGCTTAGGATTAGAGATAGATGCTGATATTAAATTAAATGAACAATTTTCTATAAAATCAAATGCAGCATTTAGCACGAATAAAAATGAAGATTTTACAGCACCTGTAGATGGGAGTTTACTAAACTTAGGAAATACTCCTTTGTCATTTTCTCCAAATGTAATTGTTGGAAATATGGTCATATACCAACCTAGTAACAACCTCCAAATTTCATTCTTATCGAAATATGTAGGTAAACAGTTTATGAGTAACTTAAATAGTAGTGTTTCTAAATTAGATGTTTTAGACAGTTACTTCACAAGCGATTTAAATTTTGTGTATGAGATAGCTACTAAAAAAGTTTTTGATGCCATTATCATTTCTGGCTTAATCAACAACATCTTTAATACAGAATATGTAGATAGAGGATATTATTATACCTATGATGATACTTGGAGTAATCCAGGTTCTGTTTCTACTCTAGATGGAGCTGGCTACTACCCACAAGCTACTAGAAATTTCTTGGTTGGAGTTACCTTAAAATTCTAATTTAAAAATAAAAAACCGAGACAATTGTCTCGGTTTTTTATTTCAAATTTTTCCATTTATTAAATCCTCCTTTTAAATCATAAATGGAGTCAAATCCTACAGATATCAATTTTTTTGCTGCTTTATTACTTCTTCCTCCAACAGCACAATAGATGTATAAAGGTTTATTTTTATCAAATCTAGCACTAACTTTAGATACAAAATCCGAATCGAAAAAGTTAATTAAAATAGCCCCCTCTATATATCCTTGTTGATATTCTTGTGGAGTTCTTACATCTAATAGTTGTATTTCCTTTGTTAAAATTTGTGCAAATTCTTCTTGAGAAATGAGTTGATGTTGTTTTGTTTCTTGAGCACAAGAACTAAAAGAATGAATCATTATAAAAATGAAAAACACCTTTTTCATATATTATTTTGAATTAGAACAAGCTGTTGCTTGTGTTCTCCTGATTGTCGTTTTCTTAATAGCTCCATAACCTCCTGCCACATCAATTACCTTACTATACCCTCTTGATTTTAAAATAGAAGCTGCAATTACAGAACGATAACCTCCTGCACAATGCACATAAAAATCTTTATTTGATGGAAATTCTGAAATATGGTCATTTAAAAAATCTAAAGGAGTACTCGGAACATTTTCAATATGTTCAGCCTCATATTCTCCTGGTTTTCGAACATCAAAAACAATAGCCTCTTTATGAATTTGTTCTGCCAAAAACTCAGCAGAAACAGAGGGTAATGTATCTATTTCTTTACCAGATGTTTTCCATGCTTCAAAACCACCATTTAAATACCCTAATACATTATCAAATCCAACACGAGATAATCTTGTAATTGTTTCTTTTTCCATATGATCTGGAACTACAAGGAGAATGGGTTGATGAATATCTTTAATTAAAGCTCCTACCCAAGGGGCAAAAGTACCTCCTAATCCAATAAATATAGATTGAGGAATAAAACCTTTAACAAATTCAAACTGATGTCGAACATCAATAATAACAGCATCTGTTTCATTGGCTACTAAATTAAAATCATTCACAGACAGTGCTTTTGCTCCTGTTTTTATTACTTCGTCAATAGATTTATACCCTTCTTTGTTTAGGGCTACATTTAATGGAAAATAAGCAGGTGGAGGAAGTAAGCCGTCTGTCACTTCTTTAATAAATTCTTCTTTAGTCATGTCTTTTCTCAAAGCATAATTATGTTGCTTTTGATCTCCAAGTGTACCAACAGTTTCCTTACTTAAATTTTTTCCACAAGCCGAACCAGCTCCATGAGCAGGATACACCATAACGTCATCTGCTAAAGGCATAATTTTATTTCGTAGACTATCAAATAAGGTTGCTGCCAAATCTTCTTGCGTCATAGTACTTTTTTGAGCTAAATCGGGTCTCCCTACATCTCCTAAAAACAAAGTGTCTCCGGTAAAAATTGCGATATCCTTACCCTGTTTATCTTTCAATAAATAAGTAGTACTTTCCATCGTATGACCCGGAGTATGAAGAGCGATAATGCTTAAATCACCTACTTTAAAAACTTCTCCATCAAAAGCTACATGTGAATCAAACTTAGTCGTAGCATTGGGTCCAAAAACAATTGTTCCTCCTGTTTTTTCTGCTAATGTAAGATGACCACTAACAAAATCAGCATGAAAATGTGTTTCAAAAATATAGCGAATTTTTGCCTTATTTTTTTTAGCTCTATCTATATAATCTTGCACCTCTCTTAAAGGATCTATGATCGCTACTTCACCATTACTTTCTATATAATAAGCACCTTGAGCTAGACAACCAGTATATATCTGTTCTATAATCATAATTCTAATTTTCTATCTATCGTATGATTGATGTATGTAATTTGCGTATTTATTTTGATACTCTTTCTCACCAGTTTTATAATAATTAACGGCACCATTAACTCTCATATAAAAATGGTCAAGAGTTATTAAGTCTAAAATTTTACCTCGAAATAAATGATCTCTTACAGGGCCTTTGACACCAGCAAAATAAAATAAAACACCTTTTTTATTATAAAATCTAATTCTCTCTTTTAGCATTTCTACTCCTGTGCTATCAACTCTATTAATACTTTCGGCATCTAAAACAATGAGTTTTAATCTTGGTCCTTTCTTCTCAACCATAAGTTCTAAAGTTTCAATAAAATAACTCGAATTTGCATAAAATAATTGAGCATCAAATCTAAAAACCAACACCTCTTCATCTAAAATTACTTCATTAAAACGTTCTCTATTTCTGTAAAAATCTGAGTCTGGAACTTTTCCTAATTCAGCTACATAAGGCCTTGAAGTTCTAAAAATTAAAATGATTAATGAAAGTCCAACTCCAATCATAATTCCATATTCTATACCAAATAAAAGTGTTGAAAAGAAGGTAATCACGAGAAGCCAAAAGTCTAAGTTGTTTGCTTTCCATAGAAATATTGCTTCTTTGATATTTACCAGTCCAAAAACAGCCACTATAATTATAGCTGCTAAAACAGTTTTTGGCAAGTGATAAAATAATGGAGTAAGAAATAACAAGGTTAAAAGAACGATAACTACAGAAACTAATGAGGCCATTCCGGTTGTTGCTCCAGATTCTTGATTGATTGCTGATCTAGAAAAGCTTGATGTAGATGGATAGGCTTTAAACCAAGATCCGATAATGTTACTTAAGCCTAAAGCAATCAATTCTTGATTTGGCCTAAGTTTGTATTCGTCTTGCTTAGCCTCCAGAGATTTCCCTATAGATATAGTTTCTAGGTACCCAACCATTACTAATGTTAATGCAATTGGTAATAATTCTTTCATTTGACTTATATCAATCTCAGGAAAAGAAAATGAAGGTAAGCCCGAGGGTATGTCTTTTACAATGGCTACATCAGAAAATTCTTCACCAAAATAACGTATAGTTAAAATTCCTACAACTACAACCAGCAAAGCATTTGGGATTTTTTTATTTATTTTTCTAAGTAAAATAATCACCCCTACAGATATCAATCCAATTACTGTGGTGTGAAAATTAAAATCTATGATATTAAACCATATATCTTCTAGTACATATTGAATTTGATCACTTTGAACAAAATCTACACCAAATAAATTTCTAAATTGATTAATACCTATGGTTAATGCTACTGCAGAAGTAAAGCCAGAGATTACAGGTTTTGATAAAAAATTAACGATAAATCCAAGCCTAAAAACACCTAATAAAAATTGAATAGATCCAACCATGAGTGCCAATAAAATTGCTATGGCTATATAACTGTCTGAACCCGCTAAGGCTAGTGTTGAAACACCAGTAGCCACTATCAGAGAGTCCATAGCTACTGGGCCTATAGCTACTTGTCTAGAAGAACCAAATATTGCATATACAAGTTGAGGAACCAGAGCACAATATAAGCCGTAGATTGGAGGTAAGCCTGCAATTAACGCATACGCAATTCCTTGAGGAATTAAAATGATAGATACAGTTATTCCTGCTATAAAATCTCCTTTTAATCTAGAGCTATTATAGTTAGGCAACCATTCTAAAATTGGTATAAGTTCTTTTATTTTTTTCATCTATATGACACCAAGGAATTGAAATATAATTTTAATAGAATTAAAATAATTCTCCTTGACTTTTACCTTTTATTCGATTCAAATGTTTGTAAGCTAATTCTGTAACTTCTCTACCTCTTGGAGTTCTCATAATAAAACCTTCTTGAATTAAAAAGGGCTCATAGACCTCCTCTATGGTTTCTCCATTTTCTCCAACTGCTGTGGCTAGGGTACTAATTCCAACGGGGCCTCCTTTAAACTTATCGATGATTGTAATTAAAATTTTATTATCCATTTCATCTAGACCATATGCGTCTACATTTAAGGCTTTTAAAGCATATTTGGCAATTTCTATTGTAATCTTACCATCACCTTTAATCTGAGCAAAATCTCTTACTCTTCTTAGTAACGAGTTTGCTATTCTTGGCGTTCCTCTACTTCTACCTGCAATCTCTATTGCAGATTCCATGGAAATAGGAACATTTAAAATTGCTGCACTACGTTGAACTATAGTTGTTAATAATTCTTTCTTATAATAGTTTAATCTACTACTAATTCCAAAACGAGCTCTCATAGGTGCAGTTAGCAATCCTGAACGAGTAGTAGCTCCAATTAATGTAAAGGGCTCTAAATTGATTTGAACCGTTCTTGCATTAGGTCCAGATTCAATCATAATGTCTATTTTGTAGTCTTCCATTGCAGAATATAGATACTCTTCTACGATAGGACTTAATCTGTGAATTTCATCAATAAACAACACATCTCTTTCATCTAGGTTGGTTAATAAGCCTGCTAGATCTCCAGGTTTATCTAAAACCGGACCTGAAGTAACCTTAATCCCTACTTGCAACTCGTTAGCTAATATATGCGCTAGTGTTGTTTTACCTAAACCAGGAGGTCCATGAAATAAAGTATGATCTAATGCCTCTTCTCTTTGATTGGCTGCTTCAACAAAAATTTTTAAATTTTCTATGGCTTGCTCTTGACCTGTAAAGTCATCAAACGAGAGTGGTCTCAATTTTTTTTCTACGTCCAACTCCTCATTTGAGTAGTTTTCATTTTCAGGATTTAGATGTTCATTCATATTACAAATATACTAGAAATTGAAGATTGATTTACTTCGTCTCAAAAAACAAAAAACCTTTCCAATAAGGAAAGGTTTTAATTATTTTTTTAATCAATTAAGATGGTTCTTCTCCTGGAAGTAACGGAACTGTTTGGGATACCCAATCTTTACCATGTAGATAATCACTGCTATCGTCTTCTGGATCAACTTTTTTACTGTAGTCATAGGCCCATCTGTGAACTTCTGGAATTTTACCTGGCCAATTTCCATGTATGTGTTCTACTGGAGTTGTCCATTCTAATGTGTTAGAATTCCAAGGATTTTGACTTGATTTCTCTCCTCTGTAAATAGAGATAAAAAAGTTAGCTAGGAATATAATTTGACCAATCCCACCGATTAAAGCAAAATAAGTGATTACTACGTTAGTATCTGAAACATCATCAAACATTGGAAATGCAGTGTTAGAATAATATCGTCTTGGAAGACCTGCTAATCCGATAAAGTGCATAGGGAAGAATACTCCATAAGCACAAATGATGGTGATCCAGAAATGCCAATATCCCATGGCTTTATTCATTAATCTACCATACATTTTAGGGAACCAATGATAGATTCCTGCATACATTCCAAAAATAGCAGAAACACCCATTACTAAATGAAAGTGTGCCACTACAAAATAAGTATCATGTATATTGATATCTAAAGCAGAGTCACCTAAAACTAATCCTGTTAAACCTCCGGTAACAAAAGTAGAAACCAAGCCTATTGAAAATAACATGGCCGGGTTTAATTGTAGATTTCCTTTCCAGAGTGTAGTGATATAATTAAATGCTTTTACAGCTGAAGGAATTGCAATTAATACTGTTGTGAAAGTAAATACAGAACCTAAAAATGGATTCATTCCTGAAATAAACATATGGTGCCCCCAAACAATTGTTGATAAGAAGGCTATAGCCATAATAGATCCAATCATAGCTCTGTATCCAAAAATTGGTTTTCTAGAATGTGTTGAGATAATTTCAGATGTAATTCCCAGGGCTGGTAATAATACAATATATACTTCTGGATGTCCTAAGAACCAAAATAAGTGTTCAAATAAAACTGGTGAACCTCCCTGATAATGCAATACTTCACCACTTATGAATATATCTGAAAGAAAAAAGGATGTACCAAAGCTTCTATCAAATATTAATAATAGGGCAGCAGACAAAAGAACAGGGAAAGAAACAACACCTATAATAGCTGTAATAAAGAAAGCCCACATAGTTAGAGGCAGTCTTGTCATTCTCATTCCTTTTGTACGTAAATTTAAAACTGTTACGATATAATTTAGTGATCCAATTAATGAAGAAGCGATAAAAATTGCCATAGAACTTAACCATAATGTCATTCCTAATCCAGAACCTGGAATAGCTTGTGGCAATGCGCTTAAGGGCGGGTAAATTGTCCACCCTGCTGATGCTGGTCCTGCTTCTACAAATAAAGAAACAACCATGACAACACTAGAGATAAAAAACAACCAATAAGAAATCATGTTTAAAAAACCTGACGCCATATCACGCGCTCCAATCTGAAGTGGAATTAATAAATTTGAAAAAGTACCACTTAATCCTGCAGTTAACACAAAAAATACCATGATAGTTCCATGAATGGTAACTAATGCCAGGTAAATATCTGGACTCATAATACCGTCTGTTTGGTGAGGCCCTAAAAAAGCTTCTATAATGGTAAAAGACTTTTCTGGCCATGCTAGCTGTAAACGAAATAACATAGACATGAATATTCCAATAACCCCCATTATCATTCCTGTAATTAAGAATTGTTTAGAGATCATTTTATGATCATGACTAAAAATATATTTCGTTACAAATGTTTCTTTATGATGATGTTCTGACATAATCTAACTTTTTATGTATTCTGTATTATTTTATAAATTTTCTGCATAGGTTGATTGTTCTGCCAACCACTTTTTATACGCTTCTTCTTCTTCAACTATAATTTTCATCTGCATACTGTAATGAGATGCTCCACAAATTTTATTACAAAGAAGAACATAATCAAACTCATATAAATCTTCTCCTTTATCAGAACGAATCTTATTTATTCCTCTGGTTTTATCCATTACTTCAGATTGCTCTCTCATTTCTTCAGTTGTATACTTTGGTGTAAAACCAAATTGAGTAACCATACCAGGAACACAATTCATTTGAGCTCTAAAGTGGGGCATGTAAGCAGAATGCAATACATCTTGTGATCTAAACTTAAATAGAACTTTTTTCCCTTTTGGCAAATGTAATTCTGTCACAGGTTTGTCATCTAATGATGCAGGGTCAGATAAATCTACTCCAATTGGATTGTTTGTTTCATCTATGAAGTTTACGTTTCCTAATCCAAGGGTGTTATCAGCTCCAGCGTACCGTGCCTGCCAAGCAAATTGCTTAGCATATACCTCAATAATAATTGGATCTTCACTTTCATCAATGTTCATAACTTCTGTCCATTGAAAGATTCCAAAACCAATTAATACAATGATAACTACTCCTGGTATTACAGTCCAAATCATTTCTAACATATGATTGTCTGCATAAAATTTAGCTTTGTTTGTTTTTTTACCTCTGTACTTATAGGTAAAAAAGAAGATAATAAACTGCATGATAAACTGAACAATTCCTATCATCCAGAAAGAAATATCAAATAGTAAGTCATCGTTTTCTCCTTCATAAGAAGCAGATTCAGGAAGCATTAAAACATTCATCCCAATTAAGCAATAAATCATTAATGCATAAATAAAAATTCCAAAAAGGATGAAATATTTTCCTTGCCTGTCATTGTCTTTATCTGTAGCAATTACACCTCTTAAATTTAAGATTCTAGTAATCTGCCAGAAACTTACTCCGATTGCAACACCTATAAAAATATAAAATAGAGCTAGCATAATTTTTTGTCTTTGTTAATTATATTGATTAATGTTGATTGTCTTCTTCTGAGTGATGCTCAATATTGAAATAGTGAAAATGCTCACTCTCATGTAAAAAAGGATTTCCTTTAGGCACGGGATCGGCTTTTGCAAAAGCACTAAACACTGTATAAATAAATATACCAATAAAGAAAAACGTTGCTCCAATTTCTGGAATACCAAAACTCCAACTTCCTCCAACTGTACCTGGCATAATCATGATAAATAAATCTACATAATGACCCGCTAAGATCACTAAACCGCCAATGATAACGAACCAAGGTCTACTTTTAAAATCACTATTAATTAATAGTAGTATTGGGAAAACAAAGTTCATCACTAACATCGATAAAAACAATGTTTTATACTCGGTAAACCTCAACACAAAGTAAGTTGTCTCCTCTGGAATATCTGCATACCATATTAGCATAAACTGAGCAAACCATAAATAAGTCCAGAAAACTGAAAAACCAAACATGAATTTTGCTAAGTCATGGATATGACTGTCATTTACTTTTGGTAAATATCCTTTTGAACGAAGGTATATGGTTACAAAAGCAATTACAGTAATAGCACTCACTAATAAAGTAGCTAATACATACCATCCAAATAATGTGGAGAACCAATGAGGGTCTAATCCCATAATCCAATCCCAAACTGCCATAGATTCTGTTATCATAAATAAAAACAGGAATACTACAGACATGTTATAGTTTTTCTTATATAATTTATATCCGTCATTAACGGTATCTTCTTTAATAGAGTTTCTTCTGATTAGCATTCTGTATGCATTCCATACTAATAAGTAAAACACACTTCTAATAACCCACCATGGAACATTTAACCAAGCTCTTTTACCATATACAATAGGGTCAAAATTTTCACTTGTTTTGTCAAAAACACCCTCTCCCATCCATACAAATAAATGATTAGCATGCATTGCTGTTAAAACAATAATAACAAGCATAATAATTGAGGTAGGAACTAAGTTAGCAGTGATGGCTTCCATAACTCTAAACAGTACAATAGACCACCCGGCTTGAGCAACTCTTTGAATTGCATAGAATGCTAATACTAATAATGATATCCCTAAAAAGAAAAGTAATGCTACATATACAGCAGACCAAGGTCTATTTTGTAACTGATGAAAAACATGTTCTGCGTGAGCATCATCATGGCTTCCTCCTCCATGAGCTTCATTTACAGAATGTTCTTCAGATTGATGTAAGTCTTTAGTCACCTTATCATGATTTTCTTCATGAACGTCTTCAGTCGAATGTGTTCCTGAAGAATGATTTTCATTTGTATGCGATTCTGATGAATGCTCCTCATTTGAAGCAGATCCATGGGAAGCTTCAGCTCCGTGACCATCTCCATGATCAGAGCTTGAGACCATTTCCATAGCTTCTTCTACCGTAGATGGTGCATTATAAAAACCTATACCTATACCCAATACCCCTAGAACAATAAGAGCTATTGAGAACATTTTTAATTTACCTGAGAATTGATACATATCTTTCGTATTCTTCTTTTGTACTTATTTCAATAAATCATTACGTAGCTTTCCAACATACTGTACTATTTGCCAGCGCTCGTCATGAGTGATTTGTGATGCATGAGAACCCATTAAGTTTTTACCATGCATAATTACATGATAAATGCTTCCTTCTGTAATATCTCTGTCTTTATAACTTGGAATCCCAATAAACTTTTCAGCTTGAGACAAATAACCATTACCATCTCCTTTTTTTCCGTGACAAGAAACACAATAGATGGTGTACATTTTTTTTCCTTTTTCAAGAGAAACTTCATCTTGAACCAAAGGAGAACTTAATTCAGATTTAGCTTTTTCATAATCTGCATTAGTATCTTCATATTCATAAGGAACATTTCCTCTAGCAATAGTACCATTAACAGGTTTCAAATTAGAAGAAACTCCTGTAGCACCCTTTTCTGCATCTGCTTCATAAGGAACAGCTACATACATATCTGGCATGTATTGGTATTGTCTTTCTCTTTTATCTGAGCATGAAACAATTATTGCTAAGACAAGAAGTGCGATGTTATATTTGATATACTTTTTCATGTATTAGTGCTTATCTACTACGTTAATTTCTACAGCTCCAGTTTCATTTAATAATGCTGTTAACTCTTCTTCATTATCATGAAGTTCAATTTCCATTAAAAAATGATCATCTGTAGTTCTTGGATCTGGATTTTCTGCTTTTTTAAATGGCCAAATTCTACTTCTCATATAAAATGTAATTACCATTAAGTGTGCTGCAAAAAAGACAGTTAATTCAAACATAATTGGAACAAAAGCAGGCATATTTTCTGCCCAACTAAAACTTGGCTTTCCTCCAATGTCTTGAGGCCAATCTGCAATCATTGTATAATAAGTTAACCATATCGCTATTCCTAATCCAGTTATACCATACATGAAAGATGTAATGGCTATTCTAGTTGGTGCTAAACCCATGGCTTTGTCTAATCCGTGAACTGGAAAAGGACAAAATACTTCTTCGATATGATGATTTGCTGCTTTTACTTTCTTAACAGCATCAAGTACAACTTCATCATCATTATAAAATGCGTGAATTACTTTACTACTACTCATGATTATCGTCTCTTAATTTTTTATAACTCTCACCTGAAGATTTCAAAATTGTTTTTACTTCTGCTTGAGCAATCACAGGAAATGTTCTTGCATACAATAAAAATAAAACAAAAAAGAATCCAATGGTTCCTATAAATATCCCTACATCTACAAATGTGGGCTCAAAGCGCCACCATGTTGATGGTAAATGTCCTTTACTTAATACGATGGCAATAATGTCAAAACGTTCGAACCACATCCCTATGTTAATGGCAATAGAGATTAAGAAAGACCAAATAAAACTTCTTCTTATTTTTTTAATCCAAAGTAATTGTGGTGTCAAAATATTGAAAATAATTAACGACCAGAATGCCCATGCATAAGGTCCTGTTGCAGATCCTATAGATAGATACGTATAATCTTCATATTGCGATCCGGTATACCATGCGATGAAAAATTCTGTTGCATAGGCTACAGCTACAATACCACCTGTTAGAATAATAACAATATTCATATACTCTACATGTAAACGAGTAATGTATGCTTCTAGATTAGTTACTTTACGCATAATCCCTAATAAGGTTTGTACCATAGCAAATCCTGAAAAAATTGCTCCCGCTACAAAATAAGGAGGAAAAATTGTTGAGTGCCATCCTGGATTGATAGACGTTGCAAAATCCATTGATACAATGGTATGAACTGAAAGTACTAATGGTGTTGCTAAACCAGCCAAAACCAATGATACTTCTTCAAATCGTTGCCAATCTTTTGCTCTACCTGACCATCCAAAAGATAATAAAGAATAAATTTTCTTTTGAAAAGGTTTTACAGCTCTGTCACGTATCATAGCAAAATCAGGTAATAATCCTGTCCACCAGAATACTAGTGATACTGAAAGATATGTTGAAATTGCAAATACATCCCACAATAATGGAGAATTAAAGTTTACCCATAATGATCCAAATTGATTAGGAATAGGAAGAACCCAATATGCATTCCAAGGACGTCCCATGTGAATAATAGGAAATAAACCAGCTTGAAAAACGGCAAATATTGTCATTGCTTCTGCAGAACGATTAATAGCCATTCTCCATTTTTGACGAAATAATAAAAGTACCGCCGATATTAAAGTACCTGCGTGTCCAATACCTACCCACCATACAAAGTTGGTGATATCCCAAGCCCATCCAATATTCTTGCTTAATCCCCAAACTCCAATTCCGGTTCCAACGGTATAAAAGATACATCCAAACCCCCATAACATAGCGGATAAGGAGATATAAAATGCTATATACCAATTTTTATTTGCCTTACCTTCTATAGGTTTAGCAATATCTTCAGTAATATCATGGTAACTTTTATGACCTAATATTAAGGGCTCTCTAATGGGTGCTTCGTAATGAGACATATGATATATCTTAAATTTTAATTACGCTTCGTTTGTATTTCTAACCTTCACTTGATATACTACATTCGGTTTCGTTTGTAGATAATCTAATACGTGATAAGCTCTTTTATCTGCTGCTAATTTTACAACTTCTTCTTCTTCATTATTTACATCTCCAAAAGCCAGTGCTCCTGTAGTACATGCATCTGAACAAGCTGTAGAAAATTCTCCTGTAGCTACTTTTCTTCCTTCTTTCTTTGCTTTTAAAATAGTAGCCTGTGTCATTTGAATACACATAGAACATTTTTCCATAACTCCTCTAGAACGAACAACTACATCTGGATTTAATACCATTTTTCCAAAGCTATTGTTCATATTAAAGTCGAATTCGTTATTGTCTGAATAACTAAACCAATTAAAACGACGAACTCTATACGGACAGTTATTTGCACAATATCTAGTCCCTACACATCTGTTATAGGTCATTTGGTTTTGTCCTTGACGTCCATGGGTAGTTGCAGCAACAGGACAAACCGTCTCACATGGAGCATGGTTACAGTGCTGGCACATCATAGGCTGAAAAGCAACTTGTGGATTTTCTGCTTCAGTTTCAAGAGCTGCATACATATCGCCATCTCCTAAACCTAAACTATCCTTTGCAAACTCTCTAATAGATTGTGAGTTTGGTTCTTTATTGTAGACTTCGTTAAACTTCTCTTCAACCCCTGAAGAATAGTAACGATCAATACGCAACCAATGCATATCTCTACCTACCCTAACTTCATTTTTTCCAACAACTGGAACATTATTCTCTGCATGACAAGCCACAACACAAGATCCACAACCTGTACAAGAAGTTAAATCTATAGATAAATTAAAATGATGTCCAATTTCTCTGTTGTGTTCTTCCCATAAATCAATAGACTTTGCTTCAACTTCTTGATGATCATAAGAAACCATAGCTGGAACATTCCAACCGTTTTTATGATCTTTTGGGTCTATAGTTTTATAATCTTTTAAAGTTGTTTCCTTTAAAATATCGTGTCTTCCTGCTATTGTTTTTTGCACCTGAGTACAAGCGAACTCATGAACAGCTCCTGAAGTTTTCTCTATAGAAACTCCAAACTGAACATTATTCCCATTTGCATATAAAGTATAGGCATTTACACCTACTTGCATTTCTTCTTTTAGGTTCATCTTTCTTCCATATCCAAGAGCTAGTCCTATAGAACCTGGGGCCTGCCCTGGCTGAATCATCACTGGAATATTTTCTAGAGAAACACCATTTACAGAAACTGTTGCATAGTTTCCGTTAATTGCTCCATTATCTTTTACTGGATTTGTAAATCCTAGTTCTCTGGCATCTGCCATAGAAACAGTTACGTAATTATCCCAAGCAGCTCTTGTAATTGGATCTGGAAATTCTTGCAACCAAGGATTGTTTGCTTGCTTACCGTCTCCTAAAGCTGTAGAAGAAAATAAGGTTAATTCAAAAGCTGATGCTTTTGTTGCACTCACTAAAGCACTTGCTGCTGATGAAATGTTTATAGAATTTTTAGAAACTTTCTTGGAAAACTCTTTGGTAAAAAATCCGTCATGTAATGCTTGATTCCATGATGATCCTTCTAAAATATTTGAGATCCAGTATCCTTTCAAATAATCGTGATAAGAGGCTCTATTACCAGACCACTTTAACAATATTTCTTGAAATTGAGCTGTATTAAATAATTTTTGAATGGTAGGCTGAACCAATCCAAGGTTGCCTCCAGTTGTCATTACATCACCCCAAGACTCTAAGAAATGAGTTATTGGCAATGTATATTGAGTGGTATTTGCAGTAGCGTCATTTTGAATTGACATGGCTACCGATAGATCTAACTTTTTTGTTGCTTCAGCAAATTCTGTCCCTACAGATAAATTATAAACTGGATCTACGTTATATGTAAGTAACCCTTTTACTTTTCCAGCTTTCATATCTGCAACAACTTGAGCAAGCTCAGTGTCATTTCCTTTTCTAATATGTAATGGATTTGCTGCATCAAATACAACACTTTGTAAAGCATCATTAATTGCAAAAGCAATAAGCTGTGCATTTTTATCAGAAGAGCCAGACACAACAACACCGTGAGACCCAGATTTCTTTAAAGCTGCAGCAACCTCTTGAATATGTGCATCTACTGGAGTTGCTTTTGATGGCAAACTAGCCCCAGTAATTGTATTGTATAAATTAAGTAAAGCAAATACTTGATCTGAAGGTTTTGTAACCACACGTTTGTCTGCATTTGCCCCGGTTAAAGACATGTTTGCTTCAAACTGAACCAAATAAGACATATGTCCTGAATCTGGATTTCTACTAGCAGCATACCCTTTTTCAAACCCGCCTTGCCAATCACCTATAAAGTCTGCACCAAAAGAAACAATAGTATGTGCTTTGTCAAAATGATAGTTTGGAATTGCTCTTTCACCAAACATAGCTTCAAAAGCGTCTGCAGTTCCACTTTCTGAAATAGCATCATAAGCAACGTGTTTCACATTTGGATAGGCAGTAGTAAATTCTGAAATGATTTGAGCTGTAGAAGGGCTCGCTAAAGTTCCTGTTAATAGAACAACGGGTTGATTTGCTTCTTTTAATTGAGCTAATGCTGCTCCAATTTCATTATGAGCTGTATTCCAAGAAATGGTTTGTTCCCCTTTTCTAGGTTCTTTTAGTCTCAATTGTTCATCATACAAAGACAAAACAGCTGCCTGAACTCTTGCATTGGTAGTTCCGTTAGCATCTTTGTTAGGCATAATTAATATTGGACGTCCTTCTCGTGTTTTAACTAAAACATTTGCAAAGTCAAAACCATCAGCAATCGTACTTGCATACCAATCTGCAACACCTAAGATAGTATCATTTGGTTTTACAACATAAGGAATTGATTTTTTAACAGGGCCTTCACAGGCTGCCATTGTTGCAGCTGCAGTTGTAAATCCAACATACTTTAAGAAATCTCTTCTTGATGTAGATGAGCTTTCTAATGTTTTCTTATCTCCTAAAAATTCATCTGTAGGAATTTCTTCTACAAATTCGTTTTTACTTAGCGTTTCAACAATAGAACTATCTTTGAGTTCCTCAACACTTTGCCAGTATTTTTTGTTTGAAGCCATTTATATAGAATTTATCTTCTTAATTTGTTAATGATGACATTTACCACATTCTATTCCACCTAACTGAGCTATGGTTACTTCTTTTGTACCATATTTCTCTGCTAATTGTTTGTGAATTTTCTCGTAGTAAGGATTTCCTTTTAAATCTACGTTTGTTTCTCTATGACAGTCAATACACCATCCCATAGTAAGTGGTGAATACTGATACATCTCATCCATTTCTTCAACTGGTCCATGACATTGCTTACAATCTACGCCTGCAACAGTAACATGTTGTGCGTGAACAAAATTCACATGATCAGGCAAATTGTGAATACGCACCCATTTAATTGGCTTTGTTTCACCTGTATATTCTAGATTTTCCGCATCCCATCCTGCAGCATCGTATATCTTTTGGATTTCTTTGTCTAATTCATTTTTTCTTAAAATAACACCATTGTATTCAACCTCTGTTCCTTCAGCTACTTCCGCAATGTTTTTATGACAATTCATACATACATTTACAGATGGTATTCCAGAATGTTTACTATGTTTTGCTGAGGAGTGACAATACTGACAATCAACTTTGTTTTCTCCAGCATGAATCTTATGAGAGAATGCTATGGGCTGAACGGGTTGATAACCTTGATCAACACCAACACTAAATAACGTTCCAAAACCTAAATAGGCTGTCATAAGTAATGCGAAAATTGTTCCTACTACATGCAAAAATGTGTTTTGCTGAATTCCTGCCCAAACTTCTTTCAATGCACCTAAAGAACCTGGTGTTTTTGGAGCTCCTTTTAATTCACTTATCGTTTTAAGTAGTGCCGCGATTATTAAAAAAGCTGAAACTATAATTGCTGCTAAAATATAAAGTAACCACCCTGGTGCTTCATTTTGGCTACCAGAAGAAACAACTGCACCTGGTGCAACAACAGGTTTAGGATCACCTACCTCCGTGTAGTATAGGATATCATCTATTTGAGTGTCTGATAACTGAGGAAAAGCTGACATAACACTACCATTATATTCATTAAAAATGGCAATAGCATCTCTATCGCCAGAAGCTCTTAGCGCTGCGTTATTTTTTATCCAAGATTTTAACCAATCATTCTCTCTTCTTTCTGTAACACCTGCTAGAGCTGGACCTATCAGTTTTCTGTCTAACTTATGACAAGAAGCACAAAGGTTTTTGTATAAAGTTCTACCCTCTTTTTGACGAGTAGCATCTATGGCATCTTGAGCCATAGCTGAAAAACTTAAAGAAAATAATAATAGAAATGTAAAACTCTTAAGAAGTACGGTGGTTAGTCTTTTGTGTAGATATACACTTTTCATATTCACAAACTATTTATTTAGTATCAATTTACTGAAATTCTAACCAAAATTCGACTCAAAAAATCGCTCTCAATTAGAAGCACAAAAGTACTACATATAAGTAAATTTTGAAATGTCAAAGAGCTGTTAAATATTAATTTATATTTGTTCTAAATAAGGCTATTTTACAATATATTTATGTTGAAGTTGTTAACTTTGTGAATTGAAGTTTTTTATGAAAAATTCTGTATTAAAAGTCTGTATTATTTTGGTAGTTTTTTTAACTACTAAACCCTCTTTTTCTCAATCAGAAAAATCTGATAACACTTTAATTAATGAACTTATTTCAAAGAAAAGAAGTTTCAATAAAGAGTTTAGTTATGGCTTTAGAATTCAGCTTTACAATGGAATTGAAACTGTTGCAAGAAAAACAATGAGGAAGTTTAACTATGATTTTCCAGAAATAAAAACACATCTTATATACAGACAGCCAGAATGGAAAATACAAGTTGGATTTTATAATACTATGTTAGAAGCTGATAGGGCATTACTAAACTTTAAAAGGAAATATAAGAGCGCAATTGTAATTCCTTTAGGAAAATAATATTTATTCATAAAAAAAAGCCTTGTTAAACAAGGCTTTTTTTTATGAATTTATTTTAATTTTTTCTTGACAGCCACCTCTTGATAAGCCTCTATAGAATCTCCCTCGACAATGTCGTTGTAATTTTTAATTTGAAGACCACAGTCATATCCTTTGGCAACTTCTTTTACATCATCTTTGAATCTTTTTAAAGAAGTTAATTCTCCATCATGAACTACAATTCCGTCACGAATAATTCTGATTTTAGAATTTCTAAAGATTTTACCGTTCATCACCATACAACCAGCAATATTACCAACTTTAGAAATTTTGTAAACCTCTCTAATTTCTACAGATCCCGTTACCTCTTCTTTCATTTCTGGAGATAACATTCCTTCCATAGCGTCTTTAAGATCATTGATAGCGTCATAAATAATAGAATAAGTTCTAATATCTACCTCTTCTCTATCTGCTATTATTCTTGCATTAGATTGTGGACGAACATTAAATCCGACAATAATAGCATCTGAAGCAGTTGCTAATAGAACATCTGACTCTGTAATTGCTCCCACACCTTTGTGTAAAATATTAACTTGTATTTCTTCAGTTGATAGTTTCTGGAAAGAATCTGTAAGCGCTTCTACAGAACCATCTACATCTCCTTTAAGAATAATATTCAATTCTTTGAAATCACCCAATGCAATTCGTCTTCCAATTTCTGCTAATGTTAATGTTTTTTGAGTTCTAACAGATTGCTCTCTTTGTAGTTGAGATCTTTTTGATGCAATTTGCTTCGCTTCTCTTTCATCATCAAATACATTAAATTTATCCCCTGCCTGTGGAGCACCATCTAATCCTAAAATTGAAACAGGAGTTGATGGACCAGCTTGTTCAACGTTATTTCCTTTATCATCAAACATGGCTTTTACCTTACCACTGTTTTTTCCAGCCAAAATGTAATCTCCAATTTTTAAGGTTCCAGCCTGAACTAATATGGTTGTAACATAACCTCTACCCTTATCTAATTGTGCTTCAACTACTGCTCCAATTGCATTTTTATCTGGGTTAGATTTCAATTCTAAAATTTCAGCTTCTAGTAAAACTTTTTCTAATAATTCAGGAATTCCTTCTCCTGTTTTTGCTGAAATATCTTGAGATTGAATGCTTCCTCCCCATTCTTCAATTAATAAATTCATTGAAGATAGCTGAGTTTTAACATTATCAGGATTAGCATTTGGTTTATCAATCTTATTAATTGCAAATATGATTGGAACACCTGCAGCTTGCGCATGAGATATTGCTTCTTTTGTTTGAGGCATCACATCATCATCTGCAGCTGCGACAATAATAACTAAATCTGTGACCTGAGCACCACGGGCACGCATGGCTGTAAACGCCTCGTGTCCTGGTGTATCTAAAAATGCTATTTTCTGATCTCCTACATTAACAGAATATGCTCCAATGTGTTGGGTAATTCCTCCCGATTCACCCTCAATAACATTTGCTTTTCTAATATAATCTAGCAGTGATGTTTTCCCGTGATCAACATGACCCATCACCGTAATGATAGGTGCTCGACCAACTAAATCTTCTGGCTTATCAATAACTTCCTCAATTGATTCTTCTACTTCTGCACCAACAAATTCAACAGTATGATCAAATTCTTCAGCTACGATTTTAAGAGTCTCGGCATCTAAACGTTGATTCATTGTAACCATCATCCCTAACATCATACATGCAGAAATAATTTCTGTTACAGCTACTTCCATCATGGTAGCAACTTCACTTACAGTAACAAACTCAGTAACTTTTAAGACTTTTGACCCTAGTACCTGTGCTTCAGTTTCAGCATCTGATAATTCTCTGTGGGCATCTCTTTTATTTCTTCTATATTTAGCACCTTTCCCTTTAGAGGATTTCCCTTGAAGTTTCTCTAAGGTTTCTCTAACTTGTTTTTGTACTTCCGCCTCCGTAAGCTCTCTTTTAACAGGCGCTGGTCTTCTTTGAGCATTTCCACCTCTTGCTCCTCCAGGTCTTCCTGAACCTGGTCTTGTTCCACCCGGCCTTCCTACTCCTGAAGCTCTATTCTGACCGCCTTGACCAGTTGCTCCTGGCTTACTAATCCTTTTTCTTTTTCTCTTAGAAGCGTCATTTTTGGCAGTGCCTTTTGATTTATCTTCAGGCTTTTTCTTAGCCTTTTCAAATTGCTTAAGATCGATCTTTTTACCTGTTAACTTTGGCCCATCAAGTTTTTTATATTGTGTCTTTATGGTTTCTGATTGCTCTGAAGATTCAGTAGACTCAGATTCTTCAGTTTGCTCGGATACAATCTCTGGTTTTGACTCTAATACTTCTGGTTTTTCGGAAATAGTCTCTTTTTGCTCTGAAGATTCAGACGGATTTTCGTCTATTTTTTGAGAAGCTTCTTGTGTCTCCTCTTTATTGACTTGAATCACATCAGGTGATACTACTTCTTTTTTGTCTTCCTTAACCTTGGATTGTTGGTTAACAACAGGGTTGTTTTTTAATTCAGCTTTTTTTGGATCAATATCTATCTTCCCTACTGTTTTTATTTGAAGCTTTTCAGCTTTGGCTCTTAATACTTCTTCTTTCTTTTCTTCCTCTAACCGTTTTCTTTCAATCTTAGCCTCTAACTCAAGCCTAATTGCCTCTTTCTCTTTTCTTTTTTCTTCACCAACTTCTTTAGATGCTGCTTTTTTGTTGGCATCTGTTTCAAAACCATCTTGAAGTATCTGATAAATTTCACTTGATATTTTTGTAGTAGGTCTTGCTTCGATCTGATGACCGTTTTTGGCAAGATATTCTACAGCTCTATCAAGAGAAATATTTAATTCTCTCAGCACCTTATTAAGCCTCACTGTTCTACTTTCCGACATATACTCCTGTTATCCTTTTATTTGTAAAAGTATTATTTTTTATTGAAAATTTAATCCTCGAATTCTTCTTTTAGGATTCTTTGTACATCTAGTATTGACTCCTCTTCTAAATCTGTTCTCTTTAACAGTTCTTCGACAGAAGCATCCAACACACTTTTTGCTGTATCTAAACCAATATTTTTAAATTCTTGAATGATCCAAGCTTCAATCTCATCACTAAATTCTGTCAATTCAACATCTTCTTCTTCTAAACCTTCTCTTTGAACATCTATATCGTATTTTGTCAACTCACTAGCTAAACGAATATTAACCCCTCCTTTACCAATTGCTTTTGATACTTCTTCGGGCTTTAGAAAAACATTTACACGTCCTTTCTTTCCGTTTTTCTCTTCTTCATATTCTTCAATTTCCATTGAAACAACCTTTGCAGGGCTCAGTGCTCTAGATATTAACAACTGTTCATTTTTAGTGTAATTGATCACATCAATGTTCTCATTTCCTAATTCACGAACAATTCCATGAATTCTAGAACCTTTCATCCCAACACAAGCACCAACTGGATCTATTCTGTCATCATAAGAATCTACAGCTACTTTTGCTTTTTCTCCAGGAATTCTAGCAACTCTCTCAACAGTAATTAGTCCGTCAAAAACTTCTGGGATTTCTTGTTCAAATAATTTTACCAAGAAATCAGGTGAAGTCCTAGATAATATAATTGCTGGCTTATTACCCCTCAACTCTACTGTTTTTATAACTCCTCGAACAGAATCTCCTTTTCGAAAAAAATCTGAACGTATTTGTTCACTCTTCGGTAATACAATTTCATTTCCATCATCATCAAGTAAAATGATAGCATTATGACGTATATGGTGAACCTCAGCACTATATATATCTCCTTCTAATTCCTTGAAATGTTTGAAAATATTTGTACTGTCATGTTCTTGAATTTTTGAAATTAAATTTTGACGGAGCGCTAATATTGCTCTTCTCCCAAGATCATAAAGCTTTACTTCTTCGGAAACATCCTCGCCAATCTCAAAATCGGGTTCAATTTTTCTGGCTACTGAAAGTTCAATTTCTTCATTATCGTCTTCTACTTCATCATCAGCCACAACAACTCTGTTTCTCCAAATCTCTAAATCTCCTTTATCAGGATTGATAATGATATCAAAATTTTCATCTGACCCAAATTTACGGTTTAAAGCTGCTCTAAAAACCTCTTCTAAAATAGACATGAGTGTTACTCTGTCTATACTTTTCATGTCTTTGAATTCTGAAAACGAATCTATTAATGCTATATTTTCCATTGCATGTTCTTCTTAAAATGTAATCTTCACTTTTGCTTCTTTTATACTATCAAATGCTATAAGAGCATTTTTCTCAACAGTTACTTTTCCTTTACCAATCGGTTTCGGTTCTCTTGTCTTCCAACGCAAAGAAATTTCTTTATCATTGGCACTTATGAGTGTTCCTTCTAACTCTTCATCGCCAGTCTTTACCTTTAATATCCTATTGATATTCTTTAGATATTGTCTTTTAACTGAAAGCGGATGAGATATGTCTGGTGATGTAACTTCCAGTCCAAAATCTTCTTCTTCTCGATCGAGGTTATGCTCTACATGTCTGCTAATTCGCATACATTCTTTAATTGAAATACCTTGATCACCATCTACAATAACTTTTATCCTATTTCCTACTAAAAAAGACAGTTCAATTAAAAACAAAGAATCGTTCTCTGATATGGCTTCGTTTACTAATTTTTTAACTACATCTTGATCCATACCTAAGGATATAAAAATAGGGGACTTATTGTCCCCTTCTTCTTCGTTTTTATTTATTAATGGTGCAAATATAGTAACTTGTTACTTAATAACCAAATTGCTTTTTCTCATTTTTATTTGTATATTTAATTAGTTCTAATAAGCTAAACTTAGCTGCAAATAAACAACGTTTTCTATGTATAAAATTTTAGTCCCCGTAGACTTTTCTGAAAAATCAGAATTCGCTGTAAAAATGTCAGCACAAATTGGTAAAAAAATCAAAACTGAAATTCACCTCCTGCATCTGGTTGAATTACCTTCGGGGATTATAGACATGGGCGCTGGCAGCAATTTTAGCATCCCAGCTAGTATGATGTATTTGAGAAAAGTAAAAGAAAAAATAATACACTTAAAAAACACATTTTTTGATAGTGATCAAATTATTAAATATTCTATAAAATTTGAGAACCCTTTCGAAGGAATTAGGGATTATGCAATAAAAATTGATGCAAACCTAATTGTTATGGGATCTAAGGGCGTATCTGATTTTGAAGAGATGATCATTGGATCTAATACAGAAAAAGTGGTTAGAACATCCAACATTCCTGTTATCGTTGTGAAAACTAATACTAATAAATTTAAATTTAAAAAATTAATTTTTGCTTCTAATTATGATGATGAAAATAAAGTTGCGTTTAAAGACTTTCTAGCATTTGCAAAAAAATTTAATAGTCAAATTCATTTATTAAAAATAAATACAGTTAGCAATTTTGAAAGTTCATACGCTACACATAAAAAAATCAAAAATTTCATCAAAGATTTTGATATAAAGCGAAAAACCATAACTATTTATAATGACGCATCAGTTGTCAAAGGAATCATAAATTTTGCAAAAGAAATTGATGCTGACCTGATTTCATTAACCACACACGGAAGAAGTGGGTTATCAAGTCTATTTAATGGCAGTATAGCAAAAAGTGTTTCAAAAAATGTTTTACGTCCTGTGATAACTTTTAAGATATAGTTATATAAAAATAAAAATCCCATTCTTAGAACAGGATTTTTAATGTTGGCCTACAAGGACTCGAACCTTGAATGTCGGTACCAAAAACCGGTGTGTTACCAATTACACCATAGGCCAATAAATTTAATAACGGCTGCAAATTTAAATCAAAGTTTTTATCCTGCAAATCTTTTTAATACTTTTTTATTTTTAACAAAGTTTTACAATCTCAATATACTTTATACCGCCTTGTTAAACGTTTAATCTCTGATAAATCACTAAATTCGCCATTACATTTCATAAAATATGACATCAGAAAACTTTAAAAAATGGAATCTCATCCTAGGATGGACTACTTTTACTATAGCACTAATAACATATTCTCTTACCTTAGAACCTACCGTGAGTGCATGGGATTGTGGGGAATACATATCTACATCTGTAAAATTAGAAGTTGGGCACCCTCCAGGAGCCCCACTATTTCAAATGCTGGGTGCTTTCTTTGCAATGTTTTCTAGTGAGCTTACTGAAATTGCAAAAATGGTAAATTTTATGTCTGCTTTAGCCAGTGCATTTACTATTCTTTTTATGTTCTGGACCATTACCAATTTAGGTAAAAAACTAATAACCATATCAAGTTCAATAACGGAAGGCTCGTCTATTGCAATTCTAGGAAGCGCTCTAGTAGGTTCACTAACTTACACCTTCTCAGATAGTTTTTGGTTTAGTGCTGTAGAGGGTGAAGTTTATGCAATGTCTTCATTTTTAATGGCAATATTATTCTGGCTTGGTTTAAAATGGGAAAGTGAAATTTACACTCCAAGGGGGCATAAATGGCTTGTGATTATAAGTTTTGTAGTAGGGCTGTCTTTTGGTGTTCATATACTATCGCTACTTGTTATTCCTGCGATATTTTTGTTGTATTTTTTTAAAACTTACCATACCATAAATTTAAAAACCACAACTTATGCCTCTATAATTTCAATATTTGTATTAGCATTTGTTTTTAAATTTTTATTTCCATTTACTTTAAAATTCTTCAGTGCCTCTGAATTATTTTTTGTTAACTCAATAGGTTTACCCTACAATTCAGGATCGGTAATCGCCGGATTTTTATTAATTGCTTTATTTTATTTTGGACTTAACTATACTAAAAAAAAGGAAAAAATTATTACCAACACCTTGCTACTTTCCATTCTATTCATAATGATTGGTTTTTCATCGTGGTTAATGCTTCCCATTAGAGCTAACACAAATACAACAATAAACGAAAATAACCCATCCAGTGCCAGAGAGTTATTAGCGTATTACAATCGTGAGCAATATGGTGATGCAAATGTATTTTATGACACTTACTATTCACATAGTTACAACAGGGATGTTGACAGAAACAAGCCCTTAAAGGATGACAAGCCTAAATATGAAAAAAGAAATGGTAAGTATGAAATTGTGAATAAATACAAAGATGTATTGCCAAATGCATCAGACAAACATAAAGGGTTTATTCCTAGAATGACAAATCCAGCTGCAGAAAAAATGTATAAAAATATTGCTGGCATTCCTCAGAATAGCACTAGAAGACCCACATTTGCAGAGAATATAAAATTCATGATTAGCTACCAATTTGGCTACATGTATGGTCGTTATTTTATGTGGAATTTTTCTGGTAGACAAAATGATGTTCAAGGACAATTAGACAGATACAATGGAAATTGGTTAAGCGGGATTAAGTTTATTGATGAAGCAAGATTGGGTCCACAAACTAATTTACCATCAGATGTGGAAGAAAACAAAGGAAGAAATATTTATTTTATGCTACCTTTTCTATTAGGTTTAATTGGGCTGTTGTATCATATAAAGTGGGATAAAAGAAACTTTTTTGTGCTATTTATGTTTTTTGCATTTACAGGGTTTGCTATTATCTTTTACACAAATCCAAAGCCTTTTGAGCCTAGAGAAAGAGATTATGCCATAGTAGGTTCATTTTATATATATGCCATATGGGTAGGTTTTGGTGTATTGGCACTTTATGAATATTTGAAAAATTTTGCGAATAAAAAAGTGGTTGCAATTACTGTTTCAATTGTTTCTTTACTAGCTGTTCCCGCACTTATGGGTTTTGAAAACTGGGATGATCACGATAGATCAAACAGATACACCACCCATTTAAACGCACAATCATATTTAGAATCTTGCGACTCTAATGCTATAATGTTTACCATTGGAGACAATGACACTTTCCCTTTATGGTACATGCAGGAGGTTGAAGGTGTTAGAACAGATATTAAACTTGTTAATACTAGTCTTTTTGCTACCGATTGGTATATCGATCAAATGAAGCGAGCTACCTATGATGCACCTCCAATTCCATCACAATTAAAGCACGATGATTATAAAGTTGGAAGCCTAGACGCTGCTTACTATTTTGAGGAATTATTCCCGACACTGAAAGATTCTATTCTTCCAATAAAAGATTACATGCAATGGATAGAAAGTAAAAATAAAGTTACTTTTTTTGATATTGATGGAGATGGGAATGAAGAGAAAGTCTTGCCAACGAGAAAAATTAGAATTCCAGTAAATAAGCAAAATGTTCTAGAATATGGAATAGTTGCAACTAAAGATGCAGATAAAATTGTAGACTACATAGATATTGAAATTGGAAGAGGTATTGCTAAAAACAGAATTTTAATGCTTGATGTTCTTGCAAATTTTGATTGGAAAAGACCCATTTATTTTACTGGAGGCGCTTTTGCTGACGAAGAATACATTTGGTTGAAGGATTTTTTACAACTTGACGGAATGGCTTATAAATTAGTTCCCATAAAAACCCCAATGAATATTGTAAATTCAGACGGAACCATAACTAAGAAAAGCCCTTTTGATATGGGCCGTATTGATCCAGAAAAAATGTATGCCAATATTAAAAAATTAAATTGGAGAAATATTAATGACGGAAAAATATATTTAGATGAGCAAACAAAAAAGAGTTCTATTTCATTACGAAATAATTTAATGCGTCTTTCTGATGCTTTTTCAGCAAAAGGTGATACTTTAAAAGCCATAGAAATATTAGATTTATCAATTGAAAAGATGCCAATACGAGACTTTGGTCATTTTAGTTTATCGGTGGGCTATCCAGAAATGTATTATTTGTTAGAACAAAACGAAAAAGCAAGAGCTGCTGCTGAAACTTTAATCAAAATTTTTAAAGAGCAACTTATTTGGTTGGCAGAATTTCCTGCTGAAAACTCAGATTTGATTTTTGAAGAAATAGATAATAATTTGCTGATGTATCGAAATATTATTGCTACACAAATAGACAGATTTGATTCAGATGAGCAATACAAAACTTCAAAACAAGACGAATTTATAGAAACTGTAAAACTATTTAGTCATCTTATGCCTGAGGAATAAAAGTTTTATGAAATTTTACACCATTAAAACGCCGACAATAATTCAGAAATTTTATTCTAATTATTGTTGGTGTTTTTCTTCTTCCGTAAAAGAAATTTATCTAACTTTTGATGACGGTCCAACTCCAGAAATAACCACTTATGTTTTAAATGAATTAAAAAAACATAAAGCAAAGGCAACTTTTTTTTGTATTGGAAAAAATGTAAAAAAATATCATACTATTTATGAAAAGATTAAAAAAGAAGGACACTCCGTTGGTAATCACACATACAATCATTTAAATGGCTTCAAAACAAATAAGACAGGTTACATAGAAAATATTCAAAAAGCTGCAAAACTTATCAAATCTAACTTATTTAGGCCTCCTTATGGAAGATTAAAACCGTCGCAAGCAAGGTCTATTATTAGTAAGGGATACAAAATAGTTATGTGGGATGTACTTAGTGCAGATTTTGACATTAGTGTAACTCCAGAAAAATGCCTAAAAAATGTTCTCAGTAAAACTTCAAGTGGAAGTATTATCGTAATGCATGATAGTTATAAAGCAAAAGATAAAATCTTTTATGCACTTCCAAAAATTCTAAGTTATTTTACTGAAAAAGGATATGTATTTAAATCAATAGATTAAAAATATTGCTGAACTAAACCAATTAAAGTATTTGCATCTTGCTCTCCTGTTTGCCTCCATTTCATTTCCCCATCTTTATAAATCATAAAAGTTGGATTTCCTTTGACACGGAGTGCCTCAGCTAAAGGCTCATTCTTTTTTATATCTATCTTAATCACTTTTGCTTTATCACCTAAAGCAGCAGCTACATCTCGAAGAGTATCAATACTATTGTCTGCATCTTCCCAATCAAAATAAAAATCTATTAAGACCGGTTCTTCAGCACTAATTAATTCACCAAACTTTGTCATTTTAAAACATTTTTCTTAGCGAAGAACTGCATTTGAATGCATTTTCTTTCCTACAAATATAACATTTCTATTGAATTGAGCTGATTATCAACCTTTTTTCAGTTCAATCACTGTAATTTCTGGCCAAATACCTACCCTTCCCGGAAACGCATGATAACCAAAACCTCTGTTTACATTAATGAACCTTCCATATTCGTTGTATAGCCCTGCCCATTGCTTGTAAACATATTTGGATGGACTCCATTTAAACCAACCAGGAATCTCAATTCCCATTTGTAATCCATGGGTATGACCACTTAATGTTAGATGGTAATTAAAATCATCTTGTTTAACTTCAGCATCCCAATGAGATGGATCATGAGACATCAATATTTTAAAATCCTCTTTATTAATACCATCAGATGCTTTTGTAAGGTCTCCTGCTTGTTTAAAATTCTTACCCCAATTTTCAACTCCTATTAAGGAAATTTTTTGTCCATCTTTTTCTATGTATCGATTTTCATTACACAATAAATCAAAGCCTATCTTAGGATGAATCTTTTTTATTTCTTGAAATTGTAGTGTTTTTTCTTCTTTACTAATTCCTCTTATATATTCTGCATAATCATGATTTCCTAGCACAGAATATTTTCCAAACGGCGCCCTCAAAGAACTAAACATTTCAATCCAATTGTCCATTTCACTTGCCATATTATTTACAATATCTCCTGTAAACAACAATAAATCAGAATTTTGATTATTGATCATATCAACACCGTACTGAATTTTCTTTTTATTGGTAAAACTTCCCGAATGAATATCTGAAATTTGAGTAATCGTAAATCCATCAAAAGCGTCTGGTAAATCTTTAAAAGATAATTGATACTTTAATACCTTATAATTATACCTTCCTTGAATAATCCCATATAAGAATGAAGTAAAAGGAATAGCTGCTAGGACAAGAGCTAGTTGAGAGATAAATTTACGTCTCCCTGGAATTGGCTGTGTTGAGTTATTACTAAGCCAAGATATAAATTTATAAAAAACTCGAATAATATCTTCCCCAAAGAGTACTACAAGAATAAATATTTTGGGAATTAAAATGGTAATCATCATCCCTGTCGCCATTTGAAACTGACTCGTTTGACCTGAATTACTTGGTGTCGTGAAAATAACATACAATAAATTAAGATAAACCACTATACCTATAGTCATCCAAACCCACCTAACAATTCTGTTTTTTGTGACAGTTTTAACTGCTTGAAAAGCATAATATTCAAGAATAAAAATAATGGCGGAAGCTATCAATAAAGGGACTATCCATCGTGGCATAATTGTATTTTTAAAAGACCATAAATATACTTCAAAATAAAAATCATAATTTTAAGATGATGTTAAAGTTTTCTTTATAAACATCAAATAAAAATAGGCCTCTGTAATTTATCTTATCTATTATTCAACTAAATAATTTTAAGCTCATAACTATTAACAATTTTAAAAAAATATTGACTTAAAAAAATTAATATTTTGTAGTTTTATCAAAACAACCTCAACCTCATGCCAAATAAAAAACGTCTTTTTTTACTTGATGCTTTTGCTCTAATTTTCAGAGGGTATTATGCGTTTATTAAAAATCCTAGAATTAATTCAAAAGGAATGGATACTTCTGCTATTTTAGGGTTCACTAACTCTTTACTTGATGTTATAAAAAGAGAAAAACCAGACCTTTTAGCAGTTTGTTTTGATAGAGGTGGAAGTGTTGCTAGAACAGAAGCATTTCCTGAATATAAAGCCAATCGCCAAGAAACTCCTGAGGCAATTAAAATTGCAGTTCCAATAATAGAAAATATTTTAAAAGCTATGAAAATTCCAGCAGTTGTTTTAGCTGGTTATGAAGCCGACGATATTATAGGAACGCTAGCTAAAAAAGCAGAAAAAGAGGGGTATCAAACTTTTATGGTTACACCTGATAAAGATTTTGCACAACTAGTTTCTGAAAATATTTTTATGTATAGGCCTAGATTTGGCGGTGGCTATGAAACATGGGGAATACCAGAGGTTCAAGAAAAGTTTGGTGTTGAAAGACCTGAGCAAGTTATTGATTTTCTAGGAATGATGGGAGATTCTGTAGATAATATTCCAGGATTACCAGGGGTAGGAGAAAAAACTGCAAAAAAATTCTTGGCTCAATACGGCTCCATGGAAAAATTATTAGAAAATACTGCAGATCTTAAAGGAAAGATGAAGGAAAAAGTTGAGGCCTCTAAAGAATTAGGTATTCTTTCTAAAGAACTCGCTACCATAATGCTAGATGTTCCTGTTGATTTTCTGGAAGAACAATTTCAAATGTGTATGCCGGATATTGATGCTACTAAAGAAATTTTTAATGAATTAGAATTCCGAAGACTCACCGATAATTTTGTTAAAACTTTTACTAATGCAACAGAAGTAAATTCTACTGAAATTACAAACCCCACACAAACAACAAATACCAAAAAAATTATTTCCAAACCACAAGAAAATCAAAATGGCCAGTTTGATTTATTTGCTACACCGGGTTCTGGAAATATATCAGAGGAAGAGAGTATTCAAGGATATAAAACTATTACAACCTCTGATCATTTTTATCAACACATAAATACCCCGCTATCTAGAAAATTATTGCTTAAAAAATTACAAAAACAAACTTCAGTTTGCTTTGATACCGAAACAACTGGATTAAAGGCTTTAGAGGTTGAACTCATTGGAATTTCTTTTTCATGGGAAATTGGAAAAGGGTATTATGTATCATTTCCAGTAGATCAAATTGAAACAAAAATAATCTTAGAAGAGTTTCGAAGTTTTTTTGAAAATAAATCAATTGAAAAAATAGGTCATAACTTAAAATACGACATTAAAGTTTTATCAAATTATGAAATGCCTGTTAAAGGGCCTTTATTTGATACAATGATAGCTCATTATTTGATTAATCCTGATATGCGTCATGGAATGGATATTTTGGCTGAAACCTACTTAAATTATCAGCCAGTATCTATCACCAAATTGATTGGGAAGAAAGGAAAAAATCAATTATCCATGCGAGATATTCCTCTTAATGATCAAACAGAATATGCTGTTGAAGATGCAGACATTACACTTCAATTAAAAGAACATTTTGATGAAGAGTTAACAAAAGGAAATGTTAGTAAACTTTTTAAGACTATTGAATTACCCCTTGTCTCAGTATTGACCGCTATGGAAATTGAAGGAATTAATTTAAATACTGATTTCTTAAGAGAGCTATCAATTCATTTGACAAATGACATCAATCGTTTAGAAAAAGATATTTTTGAACAGGCTGGTGAAGAATTTAATATAGCATCCCCAAAACAATTAGGAATTGTCCTTTTTGAGAATATGAAATTAGTCGATAAGCCAAAAAAAACAAAGACAGGCCAATACTCGACCGCTGAAGATGTACTCTCTAATCTATCTAGAGATCATAATATAATTGCTAATGTCTTAGAGTATAGACAATTTAAGAAATTACAAAGCACATATGTAGACGCCCTACCTAACGAAATTAATCCCAATACAGGTCGAGTTCACACTTCATATGCACAAGCAGTCGCAGCGACAGGGCGATTGAGTTCTACAAATCCAAATCTTCAAAATATCCCTATTAGGACAGAAAGAGGAAAACAAGTTAGAAAAGCATTCATTCCAAAAGATGAAAACTACGTTCTTCTCGCTGCAGATTATTCACAAATAGAATTAAGAATTATTGCTGCCTTAAGTGAGGAAGAAACTATGATTGAAGCTTTTAAAAATGGTGAGGACATTCACGCATCTACAGCAGCAAAAGTCTTTAATGTTCCTATCAATGAAGTAACCAGAGAACAAAGGAGTAACGCTAAAACAGTTAACTTTGGTATTATATACGGGGTCTCCGCATTTGGACTGAGTAACCAAACGGATTTAACAAGGAAAGAATCAAAAGAATTAATTGATTTATATTACGAAACTTATCCAAAGCTTAGAAATTATATGTCTGCGCAAGTAGATTTTGCAAGAGATAATGGTTATGTAGAAACCATTTTACAACGTCGAAGATATTTAAAGGATATTAATTCCAGAAATGCGATTGTGAGGGGTGCTGCTGAGAGAAATGCTGTAAATGCTCCAATTCAAGGATCTGCAGCAGACATTATAAAATTAGCAATGATTAATATCTTTAGACGATTTGAGAATGAAGGCTTTAAATCAAAAATGTTACTGCAAGTTCATGATGAATTGGTATTTGATGCCCATAAGGATGAATTAGATAGTATTAAACCGATTATAAAATATGAAATGGAGAACGCATTTAAAATGATTGTACCTCTAGATGTAGAAATGGGAATTGGTAAAAATTGGCTGGAAGCACATTAAATTAAAAAAGGCTATAAATTATCAATATTTTGCTTCATTTTCAACATTTCAAAAAAGATATTTCTGGAATTCAAATTCCAGATAAATTTACATTCCCTTTTTACTATGAGCCAAATTTATTGGCTAAAATAGCCGCAAAAGAACTTCAAGAATATCTCGAAAAACAAACAGAATTTAAACATGAGTTTGGGATTAAAAATTCAACAGCAAAAAATGCTATTGGAAAAATGTTTGGTGTCTTAATCGTTAAAAATACAGATGGCACTCTTGGATATTTAGCTGCATTTTCTGGCAAATTAGCTGATGAAAGTTTGCCAAATAAATTTGTTCCACCAATATTTAATATGAGGACACAAGGTGGTTTTTATGAACAAGGAGAGAAAGAAATTGAAAAAATTGGAGAAAAAATTCAACAAATTAAAAAAGATAAAAACTATTTGTTAAGTAAAAAACTACTTGAGAAACATATTAAGTATGTGGAAGAGGATTTATCCATTCAAAGAAAAAAAATGAGAATCTCAAAACTTACGCGAAAACATCAAAAAAAAGAAGCTCGCTTAAAGTTAGATGACAAAAATTTTGAAGTTTTCACAAAAAAATTAATACAAGAAAGCTTTAACGACCAGTTTTTTTATCGAGAACTCCAAGAATATTATGAAAATAAAATAAACAAAATTAAGAACAGTCTTTTGGTATTTGAAAATAATATTGAGGAACATATTTACAACAGAAAGAAAATTTCGAAAACTCTTCAAAACACCTTATTTCAAAAATATCAATTTTTAAATCAACAAAAAGAACAAAAAGGGTTGTTAGATATATTTGACAACTCTTCTATTAAACCTCCTGCAGGATCAGGTGACTGTTGTGCTCCTAAGTTACTACAATATGCTTTTCAACATCAATTAACCCCTGTAGCAATGGCAGAATTTTGGTGGGGTATTTCACCAAATTCTGAAATCAGAAAGCATAAAAATTTTTACCCATCATGTCAAAGTAGATGTAAACCTATTTTAAAGCATATGTTAGAGGGAGTGAAAATGGATGAAAACTTATTACTTAAAAGTCTATCTGAAAATCTAGAATTAAAGATTATTTTTGAAGATGATGACCTTATCATTGTTAACAAACCACCAGAGTTTTTATCTGTTCCCGGAAAAGAAATAAAAGATTCTGTATATACAAGAATAAAACAAAAATATCCGTCTGCAACCGGACCCATAATTGTTCACAGACTAGATATGTCTACTTCGGGGATCTTAGTTCTTACAAAAACTAAACAAGCAAATAAAATCCTTCAAGATCAGTTTATTAAACGAACTGTAAAAAAGAGATATGTAGCACTTCTCTCTGGCAAACTCAACAAAAAAAATGGCACCATTACACTTCCGTTAAGACTTGATTTAAATGATAGACCCAGACAATTAGTAGACTTTGTAAATGGGAAAAAAGCTGAAACCAATTGGACTGTTATTTCTCAAAATACTAAGCAAACTCGTATCCACCTTTATCCCATTACTGGAAGAACTCATCAACTGAGAGTTCATGCCGCTCATAAAGATGGATTAAACTTACCAATTATTGGAGATGATTTGTATGGAACAAAACAAGATAAGTTGTATTTACATGCTGATTTTATTGAGTTTACACACCCAACTTCAAAAAATAAAATTAGCTTTACCGTACCCTCTGATTTTTAAAAATTACTATTTGAAATTATTTTTACTAAAAAAGCAAAAGTAACTGGCTAAAACTACATGTTTACTGTTTGTCAATCAAATAATTAATAGTACATTTGCACTCCTTTTTTAAGGAAAAAATAATTTTATTAATAGAACAAAAACTAAAAGTGTAATTATGAACACATTAAGTTACAAAACAGTATCGGCTAACAAAGCTACCGTTTCAAAAGAATGGGTCTTGGTTGATGCGGACGGGCAAACGTTGGGTCGTCTAGCTTCTAAAATAGCAAAGCTAATTAGAGGTAAACACAAACCAAACTTTACTCCTCACGTAGATTGTGGAGACAACGTGGTTGTTATCAACGCAGAAAAAATTAATCTAACTGGAAAAAAATGGACTGACAAGAGTTACATCCGTCATACAGGATATCCAGGAGGACAAAGATCGTTAACTGCAACAGAAATGTTTGAAAAAGATCCTACTAGATTGGTAGAGAAAGCAGTAAAAGGAATGTTACCAAAAAATATCTTAGGTAGTGCTCTTTTCAGAAATTTATATGTATATGCTGGCTCAGAGCACAATCATGAAGCTCAAAGCCCTAAAGCTATTAACTTAAACGATCTTAAATAATGGATATAGTTCACAAAATAGGTAGAAGAAAAACTGCCGTAGCTCGTGTTTACCTTTCTGAAGGAAAAGGAAACATAACAGTAAACAAAAAAGATTTCAAAGACTATTTTACTACCGCTACTCTTCAATATAAAGTTGAGCAAGCTCTAATGTTAACAGATAATTTAAAATCTTATGACATTAAAGTAAATGTTTATGGAGGTGGAGTAACAGGGCAAGCTGAAGCTATTCGACTTGCAATTACTAGAGCTCTAGTGTCTATTAACGAAGAATATAGACTTATTCTTAAGCCAGAAGGATTATTAACTCGTGATCCAAGAATGGTAGAGCGTAAGAAATTTGGTCAGAAAAAAGCACGTAAAAAATTCCAGTTCTCTAAACGTTAAAAATTGGTTTAGATTACTGTTATCAATTATTAATAACAGTTTAGTATCTAAATATATAAGACTCGTAATTTAAGACTACTTATATATTGATTTCAAAAAAAACAGAACGTAAACACATTTTAAAAAATGGCAAAAGCAAACATTCAAGAATTATTAGAAAATGGAGTTCATTTCGGTCACCTAACAAGAAAATGGAATCCAAACATGGCTCCTTACATTTATACAGAACGTAACGGAGTTCATATTATAGACCTATACAAAACGGCAGCTAAAATTGATGAAGCTTCCTTAGCATTGCAAAAAATTGCAAACTCTGGAAGAAAGATTTTATTTGTTGCTACAAAAAAACAAGCTAAAGACATTGTTTCAGAAAAAGCTGGAGCTGTTAACATGCCCTTCATTACAGAAAGATGGCCAGGTGGAATGCTAACAAACTTTATCACTATCAGAAAAGCGGTTAAAAAAATGACTTCTATTGATAGAATGAAACAAGATGGATCTTTTGATGCTTTATCTAAAAGAGAGAAATTACAAATCAATCGTCAAAGAGAGAAATTAGATAAGAATTTAGGTTCTATCGTTGACATGACTCGTTTACCTGGGGCAATTTTTGTGGTAGATGTTAAAAAGGAGCACATTGCAATTGCAGAAGCTCAAAAATTAAACATCCCAATTTTTGCTATGGTTGACACTAACTCTGATCCTAGACCAGTAGATTATGTAATCCCATCAAATGATGATGCTTCAAAATCTATAGAAAAAGTTTTATCATTCATTACCGAGGGTATTGCTGAAGGTTTAGCTGAAAGAAAAGCAGAGAAAGAAAAAGCAAAACCAGCTGCTAAAGAAGCTAAAAAGGAAGTTGAGAAACCAGCTGCCAAAGAAGCAAAAAAAACAGCAAAAAAAGAAGTTGCTAAAGAAGAGGTAAAAGATGCTGCACCTGCAGTTGAAGCTCCTAAAAAAGCAACTACTGAAAAGAAATAAATTGTAAATATTTTAAAGACTAAGAAAATGGTTAAAGTAACCGCTGCAGAGGTAAATAAATTAAGGAAAACAACAGGTGCAGGAATGATGGACTGCAAGAAGGCTTTAGTTGAAGCAGAAGGAAATTTTGAAGAAGCTATAGATATCTTAAGAAAGAAAGGACAGAAAGTAGCTGCTAAAAGAGCAGATAGAGAGTCTACTGAAGGTGCTGCTATTGCTAAAGTTAATGATAATAAAACTGTTGGAGTATCAATTGTTTTAGGATGTGAAACTGATTTTGTTGGTAAAAATGACAGTTTCGTAAGCCTTGCTAACGAATTTGCAGAATTGGCATTAAATTGCTCTTCTAAAGAAGAGTTGCTAGCTGCAGACTTTAATGGAATGACCGTTGCTGACAAATTGATTGAACAAACAGGGGTTATTGGAGAAAAACTTCAAATCAATTCTTTTGAAAAAGTAGAAGCAGCATTTGTTGGTTCTTACATACATGCTGGTAACAAAATAGCTACTATTGTAGGTTTATCAGCTGCTTCTGAAGGAGCTGAAGTTGTTGCTAAAGATGTTGCAATGCAAGCTGCTGCAATGAATCCAATTGCTTTAAACGAAAATGAAGTTGATGCTTCTATTATTGAAAAAGAAATTGAAATTGCAAAAGATCAATTAAGAGCAGAAGGTAAACCTGAGGCTATGTTAGAAAATATTGCAAAAGGAAAAATAAAACGTTTCTTTAAAGACAATACCCTAGTAAATCAAGCATTCATTAAAGATAGTAAGCAAAGTGTTGCTGATTATGTAAAAACTATTGGAGATGTAAGTGTAACAGGATTCAAACGTGTTGCCTTAGGATAATATGTTTTTTTAGTATCCTGGAGTCACTTCAGTATATTAAAAAATATAACCCACAAACCTCGTTAGTGACTGATTTAATTTCAGGATACTAACGAGGTTTTTTCATGCAAACAAGCATTCTAGAAAAGAAAAAAAATGCTTAATTTTGTGTAACTTTCAAAATATGCAATACAAAAGAGTACTTTTAAAACTAAGTGGTGAAGCACTTATGGGGGATAGACAATATGGAATAGACCCTAATCGTCTAAAAGAATACGCAAAAGAAATTAAAGAAGTAACTGATAAAGGCATTGAACTAGCTATAGTTATTGGTGGAGGAAATATTTTTAGAGGTGTTTCGGGAGCTAGTAATGGAATGGATCGTGTTCAAGGTGATCATATGGGAATGTTAGCAACCTGTATAAATGGATTAGCGCTTCAAAGCGCCCTAGAGGACGAGGGAATATACACAAGACTTCAAACCGCCATTCAGATTAAAGAAATTGCAGAACCTTATATTAAAAGAAAAGCAATTCGTCATCTTGAAAAAGGAAGAGTTGTTATTTTTGGAGCAGGTACAGGAAATCCCTACTTTACAACAGATACAGCAGCCGTTTTAAGAGCTATTGAAATTAATGCTGATGCAATTTTAAAAGGAACACGTGTAGACGGCATCTATAATGTAGATCCTGAGAAAGATAAAAATGCTATTAAATTTGAAACAATCACATTTAAAGATGTGATAAGCAAAGGGTTAAAGGTGATGGATATGACAGCATTTACTTTAAGTGAAGAAAATAAACTCCCAATTATTGTTTTTGACATGAATACAAGTGGAAACCTCTTAAAATTAGTTTCTGGTAAACAAATTGGAACTATTGTTAATCATTAACAAAACATCATACTTATGAACGAAGAAATTGAATTTATCGTAGATTCTGCAAAAGAACAAATGCAAGGAACTATAGATTTTTTAATCAAAGAATTAAGAAGTATTAGAGCGGGGAAAGCATCACCATCTATGTTGGCAAATATCATGGTAGATTATTATGGTTCTCAAACTCCCTTAGGGCAAGTTGCAAATGTAAATACACCTGACGCTAGAACTATTAGCATTCAACCATGGGAAAAACAAATGCTTACAGAGATTGAAAAAGCTATAATGAAGGCTAATATTGGTTTTAATCCAATGAATAATGGTGAAAATATAATTATTAATGTACCTCCTTTAACAGAGGAAAGAAGGCGAGGCCTTGCAAAACAAGCAAAGGCAGAAGCTGAACATGCGAAGGTTGGTATAAGAAATGCTCGAAAAGAAGCTAACAACGAAATAAAAAAATTAGACATATCTGATGATATGAAGAAGAATGTAGAGACAGATATTCAACAACTTACAGACAGTTTTGTTAAAAAAACTGATGAACTATTTGACCTTAAAGAAAAAGAAATTATGACTGTTTAAAAGCCTCATAAAAACTTAGTTAATAACAACCCAAAAACTTAATATAAATAAGAATGAATTTCTGGACTAGAGTATCAAGAATTATCTTAAAAAACAGATACTTAATTCTTATTCTTATTGCCATAGCTACAACTTTCCTTGTTTCTCAAATGAAACATATGAGGTTTTCATATACTGAGGCAAACCTATTACCTGAAGACCATGAGGTAAATGTTCAATACAATCAATTTTTAGATATTTTTGGAGAAGAAGGAAATTTAATATTACTTGCAATTAAAGACTCCACAGTCTTTAGTCCTACTAAATTTAATCTATGGAATTCACTAGCTAAATCATTTGACTCTTTAAATGAAGTTGAATTTACATTGTCTATTGCTGACGTTAAAAAGTTAAAAAAAGATACAAAAAATAAAAAGTTTTTACTGGAGTCTATTTATACAGAAAAACTCACCTCTCAAAAAACAGTTGATGCTGTAAAAAAAGAATTATTTGAAAAGCTTCCCTTTTACGATAATTTACTTTACAATAAAGAAACAGGGACCATACAAACCGCAATCTATATAAATAAAGAAATTGTAAATACACCTGTGAGAAAAGCATTTGTATTTAAAAAACTTATTCCTATCATAGAAGCTTTTGAAAAAGAAACAAATCTAGATGTTCGTGTTTCAGGAATGCCATACATAAGAACCATAAATGCTCAGAATATTATTGATGAAATTCAATTGTTTGTTTTAGGTGCACTTCTTATAACTGGGGTTATTTTCTTTTTCTTTTTTCGTTCCTACAGAGCAACATTCATAACTCTTTTAGTCGTTACCATTGGCGTT